>Ga0172379_10000317_pt1 | contig 126500 bp, 125 predicted proteins | sample GrowelOW334metaG_FD_119756 | JGI IMG/M metagenome (GOLD analysis project Ga0172379, IMG submission 119756) | Groundwater microbial communities from an aquifer near a municipal landfill in Southern Ontario, Canada - Groundwater well OW334 metaG | ecosystem: Environmental > Aquatic > Deep... | reverse complement strand
CATATATATCAAATATTCTAATATGCGGACCGCCACCAGGGCCTGAACCAGTCACTATTTCAACTTTACCGTCGCCGTTTAAATCCCCGCAGGCTACAGTAATTCCGTCTCTAAAAGATTCCGCGTAGGCCAAAAAACCGGTTACTTTAAATGAGTACGGCCAGATTATTTTTACATTCGGACCGCCACCCGGTCCGGCACCGACAATTATTTCATTTTTTCCGTTACCGTCGACATCACAAGTTGCAACTGATACACCACCCTCAAAACCTTGTGGATATACATTCAAACTCCTTCTAATCTCTCCCCTTACATCAAAAACACGTACTTCCGGAGCACGAGTTTTGGTGTAAGCTAAAGATACAGATGGAACCGCTATCAAAATAGTTATAATTAATACTATTTTCTTCAACATATCTGTATTGTACCAAAGTTGCCAAAAATAAAGAAGAAGTGGCAAACACCCCTTCTTTACACTTGACTATTCTATCTCTTCCTACGCCATTTCTCTACATTAATAGTTTATCTTTAATGTCCTTTAAAATAATTATTACGTTACCATTATCAAACATGCTTATTGCCTCTTTTACTGAATCAAGAAGCTCTGGGTTCTGCTCAGCTGATATATCAGCCTCCAACAGTTGTTTCAATTGTGGAACAAGTTCTGCCTCAAGTCTCCTCAGTTCAAATTCATTCCTTAACGCCGGATCCTCTATATTCCAACCAGTACAAATTTCATTCAACTTATTACCTACTTCATCTATATCAACACCTGGTTTTGACATATCTGATCTCGGATCCCCTGGCATATTTTTAGCTTAATATTTAGACTTATCAGTTATCAGTCTTTTACAATAACAGTTGTGCCGACCTCTGCCCAGTTATATAATTTTTCTGCCGGGCCGACACCAAGTCGAACGCAACCATGTGATACTCTGACACCGAGATGATTCTGTCCTTCCTTATAACCATTGGCCCACTCGGGTAATTCATGCAGACCATATCCCCTTGCATCAAACTGCATCCAAAACGGCATGTACAAATTATATGCACCGGAATATGCTTTGCGGTTTTTATTTTGAATGTTAAATGTCCCGAGTGGAGTCGGCATGGACCACTTACCGGTTGAAACCTGCGCGGTATCAACCAGATAACCGTTTTCATAATATTTCAGTACTTGATCCGAAATATCAACTTCAATATATTTTTTCAAATCAGTCCGTCCTTCGGTTGAACGTTTACCCGGAGCAACAAGAATCTCGTCAACTGAATCATTGTCAACGTCCCCGGCAGCCAGTAGCACACCTCCTCTGAATTCGTTTTCAAACGCAAAAATAGAATTGGGATGAGCAGAACCATATGCTTCAAAAAAACGGACATGCGGTCCACCACCAGTGTTAGCTGCGACAACAATTTCATCTAGACCGTCCTGATCGATATCCGCATTGGTAAGATTAATACCTTTTTTGAATGTTTCCGGGAAAGCTCTGAACATTCCTAGCACAGTTTTTTCTTGATTTGTTTTATAAACCTTTACCCAGGCTTCATCTGAAGACTGAACACCAAAAATTAATTCATCCTCAACACCGCCATCCACGTTGCCACAAGCAACGCTAACACCGCCATGATAGGTTGATGCAAACGGAAAATAATCAATTCCCATATAAGTTCCGTCTTTTTCAAAAACACGCACATGAGGCCCACCCCCAAATCCTGCACCGGTGACAATCTCTTTGTCACCATCGCCGTTAACATCACAAGTTGCAATATTAACTCCTCCCATAAAACTTTCCTGATAGGCAAAAAATCCCCAGGTAAATTTTGGAACACCATTGCCGTCAAAAACCCGCACATGGGGTGTGGCGCCAAAACGGGTACTAACAATAATTTCATCTTTCCCGTCCCCATCCAGATCACCGGATGCCACATTAACACCCTTGCTGTAGCTTGCAGCATATGCAAAAAAACCGGAGACAAATGTTCCGTTTGAATTAAATATTTTTACGTGCGGACCGCCACCAGGTCCGGGTGCGACGATTATTTCTTTTTTGCCGTCGCCATTTACATCTCCCACAGCTAATGACGCCCCGCCCTTAAAATTTTCATCATAAGCGAGAAATGATTTTTCCTGAAGATCTTTGTCCGATGAGAATATTCGGACATTAGGTGCACGATACTCCGTGGCCGACGCTATCTTCGGCAACAAAAAAACAGTACCAGCAAGTACTGCCAACATAAATAATTTATTTTTTAGATATGGTATTTTCATTTTGTTTTTGTTTTGACTATTTCGATATATAGAAATAGGCCAGAGATGGCCCAATATTTTTCGATTATTATTTCGAAATTATTATTTTTTTTGAGGTCATCTCTAGCCTCTGTTTTTGTTTTTTTGTTTGTTTTATAAAGAACTAATTACTATATTAGCACATTTTTCGCCTTCTGTCAACACTTTTTTCCGATATATACTCCGTTAAATCCGATATTCGATTTTACTTGTCTCCCCTTTTTCATATAATATTTTTCTACGGTTCTGATATGATTATTTTTTGCCATTTTTTCTATCTCGCCTAATCTGAATGCATGACAATAACGATTAACAACAACTTCACCGTCGGGATTTTTCCACGGTTTTTCCGTATCAAAAAAATCCAGCTTTGATTTTCCAATTACTTTTTTTAAAACATTTTTTGCTACTAATTGTCTTCTGCTTTTTTCCCACATATTCCAATATGTCATAATAAATATTCCGCTAGGCTTCAATACTCGTGCTATTTCTTTAACCGCTTGATTACGTAGTTCGTGCGATGGGATGTGATATAAACTGGCCACGGCAAAAACGATATGAAATGATTGATCAGCAAACGGCAATTCAGTTGCTGATGCTTTAAGGAAGCTATAGCTAGAAAGTGAACTGGTGATTTTTTCATCAGCAATTTTTTTGGCAATTTGAATCAGTTTGGCGGATGCATCAATACCCACATAGCTAATTCCATACTTTGTCAGAAAATTCAAAAGTCGGCCGTTGCCGCACCCGACATCTAATACTGATAATCCTGTTTTTAAGTATTTTTCAAAATCATAAAACTCATCCCAATCTCTGTAACGGGTTTGGGAGAAACGATCCGCTATGCTATCATAGTCGGACGCCACTTTTTCTAATATCAAATTTGCTGTATTCTTATTCATATGAATCGAAATCTATTAACACAATTTATTACAGAAGCGCTTAAATCCGGCCTGAAGGATAAAAGCGATTTTTATCTGTTTAAAAGGCAGTTTTCAAAAACACACAAACTCCCCTTTTATACCAACAATGTCATTCTAGCGCATTACCGTAAATTGGTTAATGATGGCATGTTTAAGGAGAACAATAAATTTGTTCGCCTATTGCGAATCCGTGACATTAGAACTTTGTCCGGGATAGCATCAATTGGTGTCCACACCAAGCCTCTTCCTTGTCCGGGTAAATGTATATACTGCCCCACTGAAAAAGGGATGCCAAAGAGTTATCTTTCAACCCAGCCGGCGGTCATGCGATCCATGGGACAAAAGTTTGATCCATACAAAATGGTGAAAGCGAGATTACGGGCATATTACGAAAATGGTCATCCGACGGATAAATGTGAACTGATTGTAATGGGCGGAACGTGGTCTTTTCATAACAAGCTTTATCAGGTCTGGTATTTGAAAAGATGCATGGATGCATTTAATGACGGAATCAAAAGTAAACGAAGAAGTAAAATTGATCTTAAGGAAGTTAAGGAACCGAGAAATTATGACGATGCCAAAAAAGCATACAAGATTTTGATTACTAAACTGAAGCGTACTCAAGCTCAAAATGAAAAAGCATATAACCGAGTTGTCGGCATCACACTTGAAACCAGACCGGATTTTGTCAGTACGAAAGAAGTACGCATGATGCGAGAACTCGGAGCGACTAGAGTGGAGATGGGCGTGCAAAGTGTCCATGATCACATCCTGGATATCAATAAAAGAGGCCATAAGGTAAAAGCAACCATTCGAGCTACACAATTGTATAAAGATGCCGGTTTTAAAATTACCTACCATCTGATGCCAGGTCTATATAAAGCTACTTTGAAGAATGATTTAGAAATGTTTCACGAGATATTTGAGAATCAGAATTTTCAGCCCGATCAGATTAAAATTTATCCGACAATTGTGTCAGAGTTTTCCAAGCTTTATGATTTATGGAAAAACGGCAAATACAAACCCTATTCAGATAAAAAACTTAAACTACTACTCAAAGAGATTAAACTGCTCTGTCCGCCATATATTCGCATTGCGAGACTATTCCGGGATATTCCCAAACAAAGTATTGCCGGTGGGATGCAGATCACCAATATCCGCCAGATTATCCTAAACGAACTGAAACATGAGGGTAAATCTTGCAAATGTATCAGATGCCGCGAAGCAGGAGGAATCCGTGTTTCACAAAAAGACGTCCGTCTGGTGAAACGGACATATAAAGCTTCCGGCGGTACAGAAATATTTTTAAGCTATGAATCAAAGGATTATTCAACAATTTTTGCTTTTTGCCGGCTGAGATTCCCCAAAAACAGGAATAAAGACCATTATATCGGTGCGCTGCAGAACTCCGCTTTGATCAGAGAACTTCACACATACGGGGAAATGATCCCATTAGCAACCAAAAAAGGGAAAACGCAACATATTGGTTTCGGTAAACAGCTGATGCGTGAAGCGGAAAAGCTTGCCAAGAATAAAAGATATAAAAAAATAGCCGTTATTTCCGGCATTGGAGTACGGGGTTATTATCGGAAAATGGGTTATCGGTTAGAAGATGAGTATATGGTGAAAAACATCTAGGACCTGACCCTATTTAACTAGTTTTGTAATTGCTTGTTTTCCAAATTTCTTAATACTGGAAATCAGAGTATTGTATACGGTTTTGTTTACAGCAAGAATCACGCTTTTGGAATCTATCCCCCATTTCGTCCCGTCAAAGTTTCTTACAATCCCCCCATTCTGTTCAACAAGAAAGCATGCTGCTAACAGATCCCATGTTTTTACATAAAAAGCGACAGCTCCTTCATATTGCCCAGTCGCAACATAGGCAAATGTCAACGAACTGCCTGAGTTACCGAGATAAGTATATTTTCTTGCTGATATTGAATTAAGAAATCGCCCATATAGACTACGGTACTTCCCAGTAAGTTGGTCTAGATATCCTTTACTGGCCTCAATATGCCAAACTGTAACCTTCTTCCCAAGTCTTTTAATTCGCTTATTACCGTCATATACAACCTTATTGCCGGTACTCCATAAAACACGCTGGCGTGGATAATCAAAAACCCACGCTGCCCTCACCTTGCCTTTAACAAGCAGGATCACATTGGTTGCAGCAATATTGATTCCTCTTTTTACATTCAATGAACCACAAATCGGATCCAGCACCCAAACTCTGGTGGATTCGCTGATCATTTTATCTAAAACCCCATTACCTTCTTCACTGAATATTACGTCATTTGGAAATTCTTTTTTTATCATGTCATTCAGTAGTTGATCAATGACAATATCCATTTGTGAAACAACATCAGATGGCCCACTTTTTGTTGCTATGAGCTTTACGCTGTCGAAGATTTCATAATACTTTTTAAAAGATGCCTTCGCAATTGACTGAATAAGCTTATTCTCTTGAAAATATCTTTTTCTATTACCCATTAATATATTTGTTATTATTAGATAATTTATTTTAAGGGATTGAAATTTGTACTAATATCGAAGAAATCTTCATTCTCCGATATTTTCAGATAGTTTACCACTTTATAAGTGACAGGCGTTAAAACCACCTCAAAACCCAGTTTGAATACGTAATTAGAGATTATTATACTAATCAGCAACTCCATCGGCAGAATGCCATAAAATGCTATGAGGATAAACAACAGACTATCAACCAACTCACCAACAATTGTTGAACCGATCGTTCTGGACCAGAGCCACCTGCCTTTAGTCATAACTTTCAGCTTGGCAAGAATAATTGCGTTAGAAAACTCCCCTGCAAAATAAGCGATTAAACTGGCAATCACTAATCTTGGTGTTAAGCCGAGGATCACGTCATATGCATTTTGGTTTGGCCAGCTCGGATCGGCCGGCAACTTGCCAATCACAATAATCGTTACTGACATCAATAGCGCACAGACGAAGCCAAGCCAAATTACTTTGCGTGACTGGCGATAACCATAGACCTCCGTCAGAATATCACCAAAAATGTAGCTCAAAGGAAAAATCAGTGTACCTCCGTCGAAACTGAAAAAACCAAGGTCAATAATCTTGGTGGAAACAATATTGGAAATCAGCAAAACCGAAACGAATAAAACACTGATTGTTCCCAAGTGTTTATAGCGTTTCTCATTATTTTTTGATATATTTTCCTGACGATCAAATATCTGCATAAAATCAGATTATACCTTCACTTTTTCTAATCTCCATCCAAATCTTCCCAACCTCATTTCGTCCATTTCCATCTTTGCCACAACCCCAGTATGAATCTACCGGGGAATTCTCGATTAATTCCCTCCCGGAAGAACGCTGTAATGCTTCACGAACATCATTATGCTGAAGCATTTTAGCTATAAGAATTTCTTTCATGACCCTCCTTTTGATATCATACCAACGTTTTTCAATCATATTCTTGTTCTCATCGGCAATTTGTTTTGCAATTTCCGGACTTTGTGCATGGTAGATTCGTTCTGCAATCTCTTCTTCTGATTCAAACTTTTTCCACTGATAGGCATGTTCCGCCGTCGGAAATGTTTTATGCCAGATATTTATGGTATGCGCGGAATAATTATCCAGCGGATAAAAAGCAGTCGTAAAAAAGAAGACTTGTGTTTCTGTTTCTTTATTTAGTTCTGCGCTGGAATTTGGATACATTATTTTACGCTCCGTGGCACTTCTTGAATTTCTTCCCGGAACCACACGGACACATGTCATTGCGTCCGACTTTTTCACCTTCTATCGTCTTCAATTTTCCTCCCGCAGTTACCTTGGTGCCCGGTAATGCACTTGTCTTAGTTTCAGAAAATGTGTCATTTGCTGCCTGGGATTTATCACTAGGAAAGGTAAAATGCTGGTGCTGATCATTCATCGTTTTTGAAGGCGCCTGAATGATTTGTTTTGCCTGCATCATGGAAGGCGCGATTTCTTTGGCGATGCCTATTTTGTACATTGTATGCGCAACATCACTTTGCAGACTGGCCATCATTGTGATAAAGAGCTGGTATGCTTCACGCTTATATTCAATCAGCGGGTCACGCTGACCATATCCGCGCAAACCGATACCGGTTCTTAAATGCTCCATCTGCGATAAATGGTCAATCCATAAGCGATCAATTACTCTTAATACAACTCCCCGCTCCAAACTTCTCATCAACTGAAGATCACCGACTCTTTCCTCAAGATTTTTGTATTCTTTATGCGCCAGTCCGATCAGATATTTTATCAGATGTGTCCGGCTTTTGGCATCTTCGAATTTTGTGCCGGCTTCCTTATGAATATCTTCCATTTTTACTCGCGTTTCCATGGAAACTGGGAAAATAGTATCCACAACTTCATATATTTCCTCAATATTCCACACATTTTCATCTTCTGATGCAGTATGAAAAGACACAACCTGTTCGATTTCAGATTCGATCAGTTTCAAAACTTCACCTTTATATCCCTGTTCACTTTCTTCTGAGAATAATGCTTCTTTGCGTTTTTTATAGATTACTTCCCGATGCTTATTTATAACGTCATCGTATTCCACCAGATGCTTACGGATGTCGAAATTATTACCTTCGACTTTCTTCTGTGCAGATTCCAAAGATTTACTGATCATTTTATTTTGAATCGGCATGTCATCCGGGATTCCCAATTTCTCCATAATACCTTTCATGCGGTCCGAACCGAAGATTCGCATCAGATCATCTTCCATTGATACAAAGAACTGCGTTTCTCCCGGATCACCCTGTCTGCCCGCACGACCGCGCAATTGGTTATCAATGCGTCTGGATTCGTGCCGTTCGGTACCGATGACTAGAAGCCCACCGGCTGTAACAATTTCTTTTGTCTCATCCGCAATAGGAGGATTTCCTCCTAAAATAATATCAACACCTCTGCCCGCCATATTGGTTGCCACTGTAACAGCGCCTTTCTTGCCGGCCTGAGCGATAATATTCGCTTCCTGTTCGTGTTGCTTAGCGTTCAACATCTTGTGCGGAATGCCTTCCATTTCCAGCAATTGACCAAGTAACTCATTTTTTTCAATCGAAATAGTTCCGATCAGCACCGGCTGACCAATGTCATTCCGCTTTTTTACTTCTTTCACAATCGCCTTGAACTTGGCTTCTTCCGATTTGAATATTTGGTCTGTTCTGTCTTCACGGACTAATGGTTTGTTGGTCGGAATTACTACTACTTCAAGACCGTATATTTTAGAAAATTCTTCGGCTTCTGTTGCGGCTGTACCTGTCATACCGGCAAGTTTTTCAAACATTCTGAAATAGTTCTGGAAAGTGATTGATGCCAATGTCCTACTCTCTTTCATGACCTCCACATTTTCTTTCGCCTCGATCGCCTGATGTAACCCTTCCGAATATCTCCGACCAGGCATTAGTCGTCCGGTAAATTCATCAACAATAATAATCTCACCGTCTTTAATCACATAGTCACGGTCCAATTTAAACAAAGCTTTTGCCTTCAGGGATTGCTCGATATGATGGACCATGTTAATTCCGCCTTCCGCATACAGATTCTCAATGCCCAATGCTTTTTCAACATGCGTAATCCCTTGTTCGGTCAGCGTAGCAGCGCGCATTTTCTCATCAATATTATAATCCCCGTTGACCTCTAATGTTTCCACTAACTGCGCAAATTTATAATACTGATCAGTCGCCTCTTCGTCCGGAGCGGAGATGATTAACGGAGTTCTTGCCTCATCAATCAGAATACTATCAACCTCATCAACTATCGCATAAGCCAAGCCTCTTTGAACCATTTGTGATCTACTTTGGACCATGTTATCCCTCAAATAATCGAAACCAAATTCGTTATTTGTACCATAAGTAATATCCGCCTGATATGCTTCCCTCCTGGTGACAGGTCGAAGCAATTCAACATCAACCTGCGTGGAATCCTTAGTAGCTTCTTTTGATTTTATTGACGGATCAAACAAAAACGCCTCATCATGCTGAATGCAGCCGACCGAAACGCCCAACAAATTATAAATTTTACCCATCCAGGCGGTGTCTCTTTTCGCCAAATAGTCATTTACAGTGACTAAATGCGCACCATTACCTGTAAGCGCATTCAAATACATCGGCATGGTCGCTGAAAGAGTTTTTCCTTCACCGGTTTTCATCTCAGAAATTCGGCCCTGATGTAATACCAACCCGCCCATTACCTGCGTTTTATACGGAAACTGATTAATCGTTCTCTTAGCGGCTTCCCTGGCCAGAGCAAACGCCTCCGGTAAAATATCGTCCAAAGTTTTACCGGATTTCAGTTCATTTTTAAACTTTTCCGTCTTTTGTGAAAATGCCTCTAGCGGGATTTTTTCAAATTCTTCTCGATATTTTTCCACTTCTTCAACTCGTTCTTCAAGTTTGGAAATAGTTTTTTTATTTGGATCTCCAAAAAGCTTGCCTAGCATTGCCATTTCAATTTATCAATTAATAATTATCAAATCCGACTAGTTGTATTTCCTCCTGCAATTGAATACTGTACTTATCCCGGACTTTTTGCTTAATGACGCCGATCAGCATAACAATTTGCTCCGCTGTGGCACCCCCTTTGTTGATTATAAAATTTGCATGAACGTTTGAAATCATAGCGTCTCCTATCGCGAATCCCTTCAGACCCAGTTGGTCGATCAGATAACCTGACGAAACAAGCCCGTTGTTTACCGCGGTAAGTTCAATTCCTTTCTTCTTTAGTTCCTCTTGTGTAAGATCTACTTTAGTGTTTTTAAAAACACATCCGGCACTGGGCGACTCAAATTCCTGCTGAGTCTTTTTCTTGTTGACAATTTCCATTGTTTTCGCCTGCACCGCTTCTTTAGTTGATTTCTCCAGATTGAAGTAAGCGGTCAAAATAATTTCTTTATTAGTTTTGAATACACTCTCCCGATAGCCAAAATTGCATTGCTGATTCATTCTCTCTTCAATAGTACCATTTTCAGTAATGATTATAACTTTTGATAACACATCTTTAATCTCAGTACCCCATGCACCAGCGTTTCCGCGTACAGCTCCTCCGACACTGCCTGGTATGCCAGCAGCAAATTCAACACCGGACAATCCGTGCTCTTTTGCAACATTGGCGAGCAGACTCAAATTAACTCCGGCATCCGCCTGCATCTCAGTATCAACAACTGAAATACTTTTAGATTTATTGTGAATCACTAAACCTTTAAAACCTCTGTCAGAAATTAATACATTACTGCCACGCGCTAAAATAAATATCGACAAATGTAGATCATGTGCCACAGCAACCGCATTTTGAACATCATCCGTATTTTCCGCCAGAAAGTAGTATTCAGCCGGACCGCCGATTTTGTACCCAGTCAGCGGAGCTAGCGGAAAATCTTTCGTGACACGCCCTCCTAATTTGCTATTTAACTGTTCAATAATTTGCATATTATAGTTTATCAATCAATTCCAGTGCAATTTTATTAAAACCACCCACCGCCATGATCACTACAACATCCCCTGCTTTTGCATTAGCAACTAGGTAAGCTAATACCTTTTCTTTATCTGGAATATAAGATGCATTTTGGTGGTTTTTGCTGATTTCGTCAACCAAATCCTTACTGGATATCCTGTAATCACCCGCTTTTTCACGTGCAGGATAAATATCCGGAATTACCACTTCATCAGCATAATTGAAAACCTCACCAAGCTCCTTTATTGTTGCTTTGGTTCTGCTGAAAGTATGTGGTTCAAATATCGCCCAAATCTTTTGCTTCGGATATTTGGAACGTGCCGCCTGCAACGTTGCCTTCACCGCCGTAGGATGATGTGCATAGTCATCAATCACTGTGATACCCCTAGCTACACCCTTCAATTCAAAACGTCTGCTCGGACCCCTGAATTCGGGGAGTTTTTTTACGTATTTTGTTAAGTCACACTTAAGATAATCGATTACCGCTATACTGGCCAGCACGTTAAGCACATTATGGTCGCCGGAAAGTGAAGAAATGATTTGGTGTTTGGTTGTTGTTCCTATCTTTTTTATTACAAAACTAGTTTGTCCGTCAATCTGCTCAATTCTTTCTCCTTTCCATTCAAGATTGTCCCCCTTCAAACCATACCAAATTACTTTTTTATCTGTATCTTTCAGTAATCTTTTCACATTTGTATTATCATGGCATGCAATAATCACACCATCCGGAGGCATGGTTTTGATTAATTTCTTGAATTTATCCATCAGGTCATCGATGTTTTTATAGTAGTCAAAATGATCCATTTCAATATTAGTGATTACCAATATTTTCGGATGATAATAAAGAAATTTCGGTCGCTTATCGGAAAACAGGGAATAATATTCATCGCCTTCAAAGAGTACAATATCAGAATCATTAAGTTCAAAGTTTGTATTAAAATCCTGAACATAACCACCGATAATAAAATTGATCGGCATTAATGCCGATTTCAAGCCATAGGCGATCAAGGAGCTCGTTGTTGTTTTTCCATGCGTACCTGAAACGACGATCCTTTGATGAGCAATAAACAGATAATAAATCAATTCGGCAAAGGAAGTGTAAGGTATTTTTCTTTTCAATACTTCCGCTACCTCCGGATTTTTTTTAGGTGTTTCTCCCGCACTGATAATCACTAAATCCGGTTCTTCAATATTATTTTTACTATAACCTGCTTTACACGTAATATTGTTTTGCTGCAACACGGTTGACGAAGGCGGGTATATTTTTTCAGCATCACTACCAGTAACAATAAATCCGCGCTGTTTTGCAACTGCGGCGACGGCACTCATGGCAACTCCGCCGATACCGATAAAATGAATTTTCTTTATTCTATTTAGATCCATTCTGTTTTAAAATGCTAATAATTTCCTCAGAAATCGTCTTACTGGCATTCTTATTCATTATCTGCGATATATTTTTCCCAAGCTCAATCCGTTTTGATTCACTGTGTAACAAATCATAAATAAAATTCGTAAACAATTCAGGATTAATAATCTTTTGATTGAGTGTTAATGCCGCATTCCGCGAAGCAAAGTAATCAGCGTTTTTTTCCTGGTGTGAACCGGCAAGCGGAACAATAATAACCGGCTTACCCAGTACAGCGAGTTCCGAAAGAGTGGAGATCCCCGCCCGTGTAACAATAATATCCGCAATATTAAAGGCGTGTTTTAATTCATCAATATGCAAAAATTCATGGGCATGATAACGGTCAAGATTATTATTTTTATATTGCGTTGTTTCTTTTTTGCCGAGCATTTCTTCGACGGAATCCGGCCGATAGAGATCCTTCAGATTTTTATCCTGGAAAATATTCTTTCCTTTTCCGGCGATATGGATAATCTGGCAAAATTCTAATAATCTTGGTAATGAATCAGTAACAATTTTATTCAGTGTTAGCGCACCTGTACCGCCTCCCAAAATCAAGATAACCGGGATGTTATCCGAGAGTGAGAATATGTGCATTGCTGTTTCACGATTTCCGGATAAAATACTTTCCCTGATCGGATTGCCAGTATGGATTGTTTTACCGCGCGGAAAGTCAGCAAGTGACTCGGGAAATGTAACGGTAATCTTTGTGGCAAACGGGGTCATTAACTTATTAGCCAGTCCTTTTCGTAAATCCTGTTGGTGAATTATTACCGGCTTTCTTAAAAGCCACGCCGCCCAAACCACCGGCACTGCAACAAAACTTCCGGCGGATAAAATTATATCCGGTCGCCATTTTTTCAATATCCTTATAGCATGAAAAAAACCAAGTATCACAGCAAATGGCGTAAGAAAATTTCTGGGATCAAAATACCTCCTAAGCTTTCCGGATATAATTGATTCAAATCGGATACCGTTTTCTTCAGCTAAATCCTTTTCGATCGAATTATTACCTCCAATAAACAAAAACTCAGTATTTTCAACCTTCACTAGCTGCTGATATATGGCTAATAACGGCGCAACCGATCCGCCGGTTCCGCCGCCTGATAAAACTATTTTCATGACAAAACTATACCCCAAAACGGGGTTTTAGTAAAGACATTTAAAGTGTATTTTTATCGGCGGGAACGGGTATTTACTGCACTAGTCAACGCAGAATGTTTAGAAATATTTATTAATATACCAACGGCGATCATGGATATAACAATGGCTGAACTCCCATAACTGACAAAAGGCAGAGGAATCCCGGTCAACGGCAGAATAGACACCATTGCACCAATATTAATTATTACCTGTATCGTAAACCAGCAGGTTATTCCAGCGGCAAGCAGTTTGCCGAATTGATCCGGAGCATTTCTTGCGATTCTGAAACCACGGATCATCAGAATCACAAATAATACTATAAGTAAGACTGAAATTATTAAACCCAGCTCCTCCGCTATGATCGCAAAAATTGAGTCCGTAGTTGCTTCCGGTAAAAAATTGTATTTCTGCCTCGACATCCCCAAACCCAAACCTAATATTCCGCCGGAGCCAATTGCCAGTAATGCTTGATTAATATGATATCCGATTCCGAGCGGATCCAGTTCAGGATTTAAAAAAACTGACAACCTAGCTGCGCGATACGGGGCAATTTGTATTAAAATTGCAAAAAGTGAAACCCCGCCGACAATAATCAGCGAAATATTTTTGATACTTCCTCCCGCAATAAAAAATACCGCTACAGAGACAAGCGCGATAACCGTCATTGTCCCCAGATCCGGCTGCATCATAATCAACAATGTGACAATTCCTAATAAAACCAGGAAGGGTACAAAACCATAAGCAAAATCATTCATTACTTTGCCTTTTTTTGAAAACCAGGTAGCCAAATATATTATAAACGTCAATTTGGCTAATTCGGACGGCTGGAAAGAGAAAAAACCAAGGTCAATCCAACGTGTCGCCCCGCCGCTGGAGATGCCGGCGCTTGATACTAAAACCATAAACAGCGTGAAGATGGTCAGTGCTAACATCGGTATCGCGAATTTTTGCCAATTCAAATATTGTATTTTTGAGACAATAAACATCGCCGCCAGACCCAATAGTACTCCGTTAAACAACTGATGCTTCCATAAATAATTACTATCATGATAATTCTGATACGCGATTACTGAACTGGCCGATGACAGCATTATTAAACCAAAAATGATAATTACCAGAACAACTGCAATTAAAGTGTAATCAGGTTGGTTATTTTTAGCGGATTTCATTTAAGTTTTCTCACAATCTGTCTGAATTTTTCACCACGATCGAATTCATTTTTAAATAAATTAAAACTCGCGGCACCCGGCGAGAATAGTACGATGTGCGATTTACTCTTAATATGATACGCCTCACTTACTGCTGATTTTAAATCCTTTACCTCCAGATACTGGTATTTGTTTTTATTTAGAGCAATTTTAAGTTTATCCGTTGCAGTACCCGGCAGCAATATTGCCAATTCAACACGTTTTATTATCTCGCGTGCCAGCATATTATATGACACTTTTTTATCAACGCCCCCCGCTATCAAAATTACCTTTTCAGAAAATGACCTCAAAGCGACAACAGTTGCTTCGGGAATTGTTGCGGCTGTGTCATTGTAAAATGTTTTTCCATTCAATGTGCGTACAAATTCCATCCGATCCTGCAAACCGGCAAAACTCGACAATGATTTAATTATATATTTATTTTGAACCTTTAATATTTTGGCTATCAGTATAGCTGCCAGAGCATTTTCTACGTTATGATCCCCTTTTATCTTCAAAGCGCTCACTTTGGCAATGGTATACTCCTGACCCATATTTCTAAAAATAAATTTGTCGTTTTTTACATAGATTCCGTTTTGCTCCGGAAAATATTTTTTTGAAAACCAGAATCTTTTTGCTCTTACTGATCTGCCGAATTTCTGTGTATATGAATTCTCTTTATTCAAAAATACAAAATCATTATTTTTCTGAAAAGCAAAAATATTACTCTTTGCTTCTACATAATCAGTCATTCCGTGATACGTATTCAAATGGTCTTCGGCAATATTCGTGATAACTGCAATATGGGGGCTGATCTTATGTTCTTTCAAAATTTCCAATCTCCAACTGGAAAGTTCAAAAATTACAATTGAATTTTTTTTAACTAAATTCAGCCGATCCAAAACAGAAATCTGGTTGTGTCCGACCAACACAACGTGCCGGCCGGCCTTCTTCAAAATATCCGCTAAAAGCGCAACGGTAGTTGTCTTACCCTTGGTACCAGTGACTCCTATTATCGGCGCATTACACAACTGAAAAAATAAAGAAGCGTCACTCTCGATTGGTACGTTGTTCTTTTTTGCAATTTTCAAATATTTTGATTCTTTTGAAACCGCCGGATTTTTTATCACCAAATCAGAATTTTTGAAATCCTGTTCCCTGTGTTTGCCCAAAACATAATTTATATTCTTCGATCCTATTTTATTTATTGCCAGCATCAATTGTTTTCGGGAACGCAGGTCAGTTATGGTAAGAATCGCGCCCTGTTTCAGCAAATACCGCGCAACACCAACCCCACCTCCGAGCGTACCGAGTCCCATGATCGTAATTTTTTTTCCCTTAAAATTGGATGGATTCATATCTCTAGCAGTATATCATCTCAGACTAAATCATTCCAATAATCGCACCTTGTGCAATATACTTATCAGCATCCCTCCGATAGGAAGAAAATTTTGTTTCTGCACAGTACGTGCAATATTCCGAGATTTCAATATTGCCTTCATCCAACCCGGCGCTAATCAGCTGGCTTTTTATCGCGAGGGTAAGGTCAACAGATTTGTGCCGTCCGTTTACCGCAACGACATTTGATCCAAACATTTCCGTAAACTGCTCCGCCAAATTATCACCAACCTCAAAATGGCAGGTATGGATCCCCGGTCCGACAAATACAACCAGGTCGCTTGGTATGCTCCCGGCCTTTTTCTTCAATGTTTCAACCCCATTAGCGGCAATATTTTTAACAACTCCCCGCCAACCGGCATGCAGTACGGCAATACACTTTTTTTTCGGATCATAAATGAATATTGGAAAACAATCCGCCATTGTTATCATTAAAAATACTCCGCGTTGCAACGTTGCCAACCCGTCAAATTTTTTAACAAATGACTTTTTTTCAATAAACTCCTTATTTTGATTTTGATCCTGAACCCAATAAATCCTTTTACCATGGCACAATTCGGCATTCACGACAGTATCGGATTTAATATTTAACGCATCAAAAAAACAACTTCTATTCAGAATCGTTTCTTTTTCATTGATCCATGGGTGTTGCAGCGACTGATTGCCGAAGCTTTTTGTCGATACCGCAATTTTAATTTCGGGAAAAATACCCAGCTTCTTAGAAGTAATAATTTTTGACATAAAACTAGGTATGGTCAATCAGCACCAGAATCAGGCCAAGCACGGATGTCACTCCCGAAATTATCCAAAACCGCATCACAATTTTCGACTCCGGCCAGCCGATCGCTTCCAAGTGATGATGAATTGGCGAAGATATAAAAACTTTTTTTCCTTTGCGTAGTTTCTTGGAGGTCAGCTGGATAATGACTGACATTGATTCCAGTACCAGGACAAATCCGATAATTGGCAAGACAATTACTGAATTAGTCAGCATTGCCACAATACCCAAAGTGGTTCCTAGCGCCATCGCACCGGTGTCCCCCATAAAAAATCTAGCCGGCGGAATATTAAACCATAAAAATGCCAGAAGACTTCCGACAATTACAATACAAAAGGTAGCTAAATTGAACCTGCCCTGGATAAATGCTATTACCGCAAATGATGCAAAGGCTGACAGCAGAGCGCCGCCCGCCAAGCCATCGAGTCCGTCTGTTTCATTAACGGAAAATGAGGTAGCCACTATTACAAAAATTGCTAAAGGAATATACCATAAGCCAATTTCGAAATTACCCATAAACGGTATGTGGACAACATCCCAATCCAGTTTTGCATAAAACCAATAAGCGCCGAAGATGGCAATAATGGTATAAAACAGTAAGCGGTGTTTAACAGTCAACCCGCCACCGTGCGGTCCGACCTTGCGTATGTTAAAAACATCATCGAGCAATCCAACGATTGCCGATGCAACAAGTGCGCCCAGTGGCAAGAGAGTTTCGCCACGGGTTAAAAAGTTCAGTTTTTCAATAAATGAAATACCGGTAACTTTCGCCAAATAGAAGAAGAACAGCGCCAGCATCAGTGTGGTAAACCAAATCAAAATTCCGCCCATCGTCGGGGTGCCGGATTTTTTTGCATGTAATTTAGAATAAACCGGTGCCTGATCACTCGTTCTGATCTGTTTTCCCAGTTTATATTTGTATAAATAGTGTGTCAGAATCGGTGTCAGCGCGATGGTCATGATAAAAGCCACTGTTCCGAGAAAAAGTATTTTTATTATGTCGAAGTTTGCTGAAAAATCCATATATTATCTGTTAATAAACGCAAGCAGTACGGCCGCCAAGGCAAGAAACATATTCACTGGTATCGTAAATATTACAATCAAATAGCTTAAAATCCTTTTAGATGAGTACATTATAACACCCACGAAATAGTTTACCAAAATTATCAATAACCCGCTCAAAGGGATAATATAGATCCTGTACCAATCGCCGATTAGATCGATGCCGAAGTAAATGTTATAATGAAGAAAGACCGGATCTGGTGACGGTTTGATATTCATATATAAAAGTATCCATATTCCCAAATTGAGGAATAATGCAATCAACAAAGCTACGCCAATAATTTTATTGCGCAGCGGAGCATGCAGTTTTTGTAAAAATGAAACTTTACCCATAACCGCCGTTTCTTTTTCATTTTCGTAAGCTGAATTGGTTTTTTTTCTTAATGAAAACATCTTTCTTTAACTCAAATAAATTTTATATACCGCTTGTAGTGTTGTTGCTTGTGGTAATGTTTTTTATGGAATTTACTTCCGCGCTCCAGGAAAGCCAGACCATTGATGAAGGATCTCATCTTTCAAGCGGGTATTCATATATTACCACGGGTGATTTCCGAATGAACCCCGAGCATCCTCCACTGATCAAGGAGTTAAGTGCTTTACCGCTATTGTTTCTTGATATCAAGGCTCCGCTTAACAACCCCTCCTGGAGAGAACAGAACCAGTGGGAATTCGGCCGCCAGTTTCTCTATAATAATACAGTAGATGCGGATTTAATTCTACTGCTCGGTCGAATTCCAATAATGCTCCTAAGTTTACTACTTGGTGTACTGGTCTACAAGTGGACGGCAAAACTATGGGGTCGTAATACCGGGCTAGTAGCCTTATTATTATATGTATTTGAACCAAACATTCTGGCACACTCCCACTACGTTACTACAGACCTTGGCGCCACATTACTTTTCTTTCTCACAATTTATTTGTTGGACAGATATTTTACCAAATTTTCAAAAAAAAGCCTGGTCTTCTTTGTCATCTCGATTTCGATTGCACAATTAGTTAAATTCTCCGCATTGATTCTTTATGTTTTTTTCCTGATTTTTGCTGTTTTGAAAATTTTGCATCACAAAACACCTCAATTGACATTTGCCAGTATTACAAAAACTGTATTACTAATGCTGTTATTTTTAATCATCATCGGCACAGCGGTCTACGGATTTTCCAGCACGGTACCTATAAAGGATGTCGATGTACAGTATTTTTACAACAACCACCTATCCAATGAAGAACTGCTTGCTTTTAAAAATGACAGCCCGTTAATCTATAAACTAAGGTCCTTCGCAGATCCGCAGACAAAATCCGGAGAAATTATTTATAATATCGCAAATAATGTAGCAATCCCCAGTTTTTATTTCTTGAAAGGACTCTTCACATTAATTTCACACAATTACTGGGGACACATGTCCTACTTGCACGGCGTATACTCGAATTTTGGCTTTTGGTATTATTTCCCAACCACATTTCTGATCAAGACACCGCTGCCGATGATTATACTCCTTATTTTGGGTTTTTTCGTTTTTTCATTTCCGCTGTACAAAAAGAGGAGGATTGCACAGACCAAAAATAGCGCCGTTAATCTCCTGCCCTCAAAACATTTAAGAGCAAAGATGCATTTACGCATATTACTGCGCCGTATTTTTTCTTTTTACAGAAATATACCGTTTACATATTGGTTAATTATTCTAACACCAATTTTATATTTCTTATGGGCGATGACCAGTAAAATAAACATCGGCCATCGGCATGTACTAGTGATTTATCCGTTTTTAATCCTGCTTTCAGCAAGGGTCATTACAAAATTATTCTCCAGCAAACGGATCTGGATAAAACTATTTGCTGGGGGGTTAATAACCTGGTATGTACTCGGTTCGATACTAATTTATCCAAATTTTCTCAGCTACTTTAATGAATCAATCGGCGGGCCGAAAAACGGTGCAAAATTTGTTACGGATTCAAACCTTGATTGGGGTCAGGATGTGATTAAATTCAAAAAATACCTTGATGACAATCACATTACGGAGTACTACTTTACCTACTTTGGTTCACTTTGGACGTCGTATTACGGAATTCCCTTTCAGCCGGTGCCGAGAGCGACTGACCAACAAGATTTGGATAAGCTGGACCGCATGGTGGCAATCAGTGTCTCAGCGCTTTATTCAGAAGACGGGACATACAAAGCGCTTCGAAGTATTGAACCGGATGCCAGAGTAGGATTTTCAATAAATATTTATAACTTCCCAAAATCGGATTAACCATTTGATTGACTTTCCGTCAATTCTGTGATATAATTTCAGCAAGTTTAGGACTAAAAATAGCTTATGCTAACAGAAAAACAAATACAAGAACTTTTGCTTGCAAATAGATTACTTTCGAAGAAGGAAATTACGGATTCATTGGCAGAAGCAAAAAAGCAGAACCGGGAATGGATTGACCATCTTTACAAGGAAAAGATTGTCAGCGACAAGTCATTATATGAGTTGTATGCCAAATCGCTCAATGTCCCATTCATTAATCTGGAAACACTTACCATCCGTAAAGATATACTGAATTTACTGCCTGAAACAATTGCGCAAACTCATAATATAATTGCATTTGATCAGACCGACGAGCAAATTAAAATTGCATCTCTGGATCCCAGTGATTTAGAGATTTTTGATTTCATTAAAAAGAAAACAGGTAAAACTCCCGCGGTTCACGTCGCGACCCCGCAAATGATCAGTGAATCGCTAAAAATGTATCACAAAGGTTTAAAAGCCACAGTTGACGCCATGACAAAGGAAAAGGACGATCAGCAGACAGAAACAGAAAAAGGATCGCTTAAAGAACTAGCGAAAGACCTACCAGTTATCCGGATTGTTGACACAATTTTGGAATATGCAATTTTTGAGGATGCATCCGACATTCACATTGAACCAGCTGAGAAGGAAGTGATTGTACGCTACCGAATTGACGGCGTATTGAGGGATGCGATGACCTTGCCAAAACAGATTCATTCCGGCATTGTCGCCCGTATAAAGATCCTGTCGGACCTGAAATTGGATGAACATCGCCTACCGCAGGACGGCAGATTTAAGATTAAGTCAAAAGAGTACAAAGTATCATTTCGTGTTTCGATAATTCCTATTTTTGACGGCGAAAAAATAGTATTACGCCTTCTGGACCAGTCATCACAGATTCTGACACTGGAACAGTTAGGGTTCCAGCCGAAACCTTTGAAGATTATTAAGCGGGCAATAACTAAGCCACACGGCATGATCCTGGTTACCGGACCAACCGGTTCCGGCAAAACCACAACCCTATATACAATTTTGAACATCCTGAATAATCCGAAGGTTAATATTTCAACTATCGAAGATCCGATTGAGTATCGGATGCCCAGGATTAATCAGACGCAGGTGAATCCGAGAATTGGACTAACTTTTGCTCAAGGATTAAGGGCATTACTCAGACAAGACCCTAACATAATCATGGTCGGTGAAATCCGGGATCAGGAAACTGCAGAAATTGGGGTGCACTCGGCAATGACCGGACATTTAGTGCTGTCAACATTGCACACCAATGATGCAGTCGGCGCACTGCCAAGAATCAAGGAAATGGGAATTCCTCCGTTTCTAATTGCCTCAACAACAAACATTATTGTCGCCCAGCGTTTAGTCAGGAAAATTTGCATTCATTGTATTGAAAGTTATGAACTGACAAAAAAGGTAATAACCGAGCTTGAGTCCGAGTTGAATATGAAGGATATATTGAAAGCAATGGAGCGCGAGCAAGTTATTGAATCTGCCGACGCATCACTTGATTCCCTACTCTTCTACCGCGGACACGGCTGCAAAGAATGCAACCATGAAGGATATAAAGGAAGAATGGGTATTTATGAAATACTGGAAATAAATAAAAAAATGGCAGATCTGATTATCAATCAAGCAAGCCCAGAAAAGCTTTATGAAGAGGCAAATAAGCAGGGATTCATCAGCTTGGTTCAGGATGGGTTTATTAAAGCAAAAAGCGGAATAACAACCATCGAGGAAGTACTCCGCGTAACAAAAGATTAAAATGGCAGATGATAAAAATAAAACGAAGGATAAAAAGTTAAGCTATTTTCAAAAGCGTAAAAGAATTACACTTGTTCAAAGGCTTTTCTTTGTCCAACAATTAGAGATCATGGTAAGAACCGGATTCTCACTTGCTAAAGCTCTGGAAACTATCAGTTTACAGATTGAGCATCCCGGATTCAAACAGACAGTTCTGCAAATGCGCGAAGATGTGGAAAAAGGCACTACCCTGTCAAAAGCATCCGCAAAATACCCTAAAATTTTCTCGGAAACATTTGTCAGTATGCTAGAAGCAGGAGAAGTTAGCGGTAAATTGGATGAAGTACTACGCAGGCTTACCATACAGCTGAAAAAGAGTCACGAGCTCAGATCAAAAGTAAAAAACGCTTTAACCTACCCAATTATTGTAACGATAGCAATGGTACTGATCGGACTGGCAATGATGATTTTCGTACTGCCGAATATCACATCGCTTTATACGGACGCACAAGCTAATTTGCCTCTGCCGACGAAAATTCTGATTGGTTTCAGTGATTTTATGGCCGCCTACGCTATTTATGTCATTGTGGGTATTGCACTGGTGGTTTTCCTACTGATGCGTTATGTTAAAACACAAAAAGGCAAAAGAATATTTCATACTTTGCTGATGAAAATACCGATTGCATCACCGATCATAAAGAAAATTAACCTGGCTAATTTTACCAGAACCTTAAGTTCTCTGTTAAAAACAGATATTCCGATTGTTGAAACTTTTTTAATTATTTCCAGATCTTCAAAAAATGTCATATACAAAGAAGCCCTGAATAAGGCAGCGGAAGAATTAAAAAAGGGTGTTTCCGTGTGCCAGACTTTGGAGAAAAGTCCAGAACTTTTCCCTCCATTAATCACTCAGATCATCAATATTGGAGAGGAATCGGGTACATTGGACGCAACCACTGAAGATATGGCAGTATTCTATGAAGAAGAAGTGTCAAACACTATGGAAAACCTGGCGGCAATTATCGAACCTGTGTTGATGCTGGTTATCGGGGTGGCCGTGGGTGGTGTCGCACTCGCGGTAATTATGCCTATTTATTCATTAGTCGGACAAATTTAAAATATGCTTGGTTTAGATATCAGCGACAGAATGCTCAGACTTGTAGCCTTAAAGAAAAAAAGAGGCGGTATTAGCATTGAATCGGCAAATGAAATCGCAGTGCCTCCCGGCATTATTAATGAGGGCGAAATTAGTAAACCAGAATTACTGCATCCAATTATATCCACGCTGATTCAAACAGCCAAACCGAAAAAAGATCATTCAAAAAAAATCGTGGCTTGTCTGCCGGAAAGAAAAAGCTTTATCAAGGTTCTAAACTTATCAACTGATTCGGAAATAACTGATGATACTATAAACACTGAACTGGCCAACCATATCCCTGAGGATTTAAACACAATGTACCTTGACTGGAAGAAAATATATTCAAGCTCAGAGAATGAATCGGTTCTGGTCGGCGCTGTACCGAAATCAATTGTTGAGTCATATCAGGAAGTAATAAACAAAGCAAATTTAGTGCCGTATGTCCTGGAAATTGAATCAGCTGCAATTGTGCGATCAATTATCCCGGAGGTATCTGAAAATCAGAACGAAGGGATCTTAGTAATTGATATCGGGCTGGACCGCACAAGTTTCATTATCTACGACCACGGAACTATTCAATTTACCTCCGCCGTCCCTGAGATTTCCGGCAATTTAATGACCAGTTTAATTATGAAAAGCCTGTCACTCTCATATGATAAAGCTGAAAAAGCCAAAAAGCTTGGTGGACTCAGTAAAACTATCGGTAAGGGCGCTGTAGCAAAAGTACTCAATGATCAATTAACATCATTAATCGAAAAAATCAAGCAAGTGGTCGAGTATTATCAGGAGCACCATTCGGATCAGAGCCGTATCTCAAATATAATATTAACAGGTGGTGGCGCAAATTTGATTGATATTGAGAATCAGCTGTTTTTAAAACTAAAAATTAAAGTATCAAAAGCAAATTCATTTTTGAAAATTGCAAAAAATAATACCGACCTAATTACCGCAAAAAACCAATCTTCATTCGCAACGGCAATCGGCCTTGCTTTAAGAGCGCAAGAATATGATAAATCTTAATTTCATATCCCCTAATCAAAGGGCAGTCAATCAATTTCAAAAAAACTACCGGCTTGTTCAGTCATTGGTAATATTCTCCGTGGGAGCATTACTGCTTATTGTGGCGTCGCTTTTTGCCTCTCAAATGATTTTAGAAAACAAACTCAAAACCATTACCGAAGACACACTGGCTTTAAAGGAGCAGACTGAAAATGATAATTCCTTGAACCTGGGACAGACTATACAGAACTTCAATACTCTGATCAGCAATGTCGCCGCAATACAGTCAGAATACGCCAAATGGTCATATATTTTGTTGGAAGCGGGAGAAAGCGTTAATGATGGCATCGTTTTGACCTCTTTTGATATCCAAAAAGCAAATTCTTCATTTCAATTTACCGGAAGTGCAAATACAAGAGATGCTTTGCTTGAATTCAAAAACAACCTTGACGCCTCTCCGTATTTTGAAAATATTGAGTCCCCCATTTCCAATCTGCTTTCTAAAGAAAATATATCCTTTACGTTGAGTGGACAAATAGTTTTAAACCCTCCAGTCGATAAAATTTCAGAATGAAAATTACACCAAAAATTAAACTACTAATAATTGCCTCATTGGGGGTAACTTCAATTATTTTAATTATTGTTTTTGTCATTCTGCCTCAGCAAAGATCGATTATTAATACTGGAAAAGATATCTATGACCAAAGGGTAAACTACGAATTTATTTCACAACAGAGACTAGATTTAGTGCACCTAGAAAGACAAATAAAGGAAATTGGTTCTAACTACACAAGAGTATCATCCGCGCTTTTTTCCCAAGCAGATACCCTTGAACTGATTACAGTACTTGAAAATACCGCAAAGGTTTACGGCATCGACAACCAGGATTTGGTATTATCTAATCCAGTAGCCCAAAGTACCGGACTATTCTTGAGTACCATCAACATAAGTTTTACATCAACATATCAGAATATTATCAACTGGGCTTTTGCGATTGAGCAGCAACCTTTTTATCTGATTATTGATTCGATGACTTTGTCTAATGCAAGTTCTATCCGGGATTCAGAAGGTATGATTAACGTACAGATTACAGCAAAAGTATACTGGCAATAATATGAAAATGAATAAATCCATTTCTTTAGCCAAATATCTCCCCTATTTAAAACATAGGGCACATCGATTTGCGTACGTAGCAATTCTTGCTTATTGTTTTTATATGCTATTTTTCTTATACCAAAACCTATTTATTCCGTTTTTTGACAAGAATACTATCGACCCAGCCTTGATACAAAGAAAAAAAGAAGTCGTAAACCAGACCCTCTTTGACCAAGTCCTTAACAGCTCAACCGAAAAAGTCGGCAAGCCTACCAGAATAAACCGTCCTACGTCAAACCCTTTTCAGTAGCTTCTTTTAGTTTTTCAACAGCCTTGATATAGGCCGTAACAAATCTGGTCATCTGGAATTTAGTTGTTTGTCGACCAATGCTCACGCGAATTCCTTCGCGTGATTTTTTTTCATTCATTCCCATAGCCTTAAGAACTTTTGACGGTTCCGGAGCGCCGGCTGAACAGGCAGAGCCCGTTGATATTTCGATTTGCGACACGGAATCCAAAATAAACATAATATCATTTCCATCAATTCCATCTATCCGTAAATGTAGATTGTTGGCCAGTCTCAATTCTCCAATAGCTCCAGTGATTTTTAATGCCGGCAGTTTTTCCACCAACTGATGCATAGTCCAATCACGAAGCTTTGTCATATTTCTTCGATCTTCGTCCTGCCTTAAATTACATAATTCAACCGCTTTTCCCATACCGACAATCATCGGAACCGGCAGTGTTCCGGCACGAAGGGCATATTCCTGATCCCCGCCTGTTTGCATGGCAGCAACGGACGTACCCTTTTTTACATACAACACCCCAATCCCCTTTGGTCCGTATATTTTGTGCCCGGAAAATGACATCAAATCAACATGGAGATGCTGAACATCACAGCTCAATGTTCCCGCTGCCTGCACCGCATCAGTATGGAAAACAATCGGATATTTGCGGTCTTTGTTTATTTTGGAAATTGCCTTTCCTATCTCTCTAATCGGCTGAATCGTGCCAATTTCGTTATTTGCATACATTATGGTGACAAGCACCGTGGAATCTGATATCAGATTATTAAACTCACTAATATCAATAATACCTTTATCATTTATTTTAAGATACTTAATAATAGTCCCCTCCTGCTCTAAATCAAGACATGTATTCAGTACGGATGGATGCTCAATTTCCGTCGTAATAATTTCCGGATTTTTGATTACCCGCCGGTAACTTTTAATCACCCCTCTAATCGCCAGGTTGTTGCTTTCTGTTGCTCCGGAGGTAAACACGACTTCCCTTGTAATACAATTAGCAAATTGCGCGATCTTTTCCCGCGCCTGATCTACGGCCTGCAGTGCTTCCTGACCGATTAAATGAGAGCTGTTCGGATTCCCGAATTTTGAAATGAAATACGGCTCCATAGTTTTCAAAACCAAAGGATCCATGGGTGTGGTAGCCGCATAATCAAGATATATTTTTTCTTTTTTTTGCATATTCTTCATAATTGATATAGATAAAATATCTTTTTATCACCTAAGTGTCAATTTGTACGTTTATTGCCGAATTATGGTATAATATTAATCAATGAATGGAGAGAATTCTAACATAAAACATAAGAACGGTTTTACACTTGTCGAACTATTGGTTGTAATAGCAATTTTTACTACATCCAGTATTTTTATTATCGCCGGATTCGACCAGGGAATCAGATCATTGGCCGTATCAAGGTCAAAGATAACCGCAACCGCTATTGCTAATGAAAAGCTTGAGATCATACGTAACATGCCGTATGCGGATGTTGGGACAACTACCGGATGGCCGGTTGGAGCTTTGCTTTCATCTCAAACAATCACCCGAAATACTTTTGAATTCATTATTGAAACACGCGTTGATTACTACGACGATCCTTTTGACGGGAATGCCGCTGGGACAATCGTGGGAAAACCGCGGGACACCACCCCTAACGATTATAAAAAGGCGGAAATCAGCGTCAGGTGGAATAAAGATTCAGTAGATCCTGTTTTACTATCCACCTTGATTTCTCCAAAAGGCCTGGAATCTGCGGAAAATACCGGATCATTGCTGATTCAGGTTTTTGATGCTTCCGGCCAGCCGGTTCCCCAGGCTACTGTTCATATAACCAACAGCCTTGTTACTCCTTCGATTAATATCACAAATACGACTGACAACGAGGGCAATTTACAAGTATTAAGCCTGCCTCCAAGCATAGCGGGTTATAATGTGGAAGTGACAAAAGACGGCTACAGCCGTGATTCAACCTATGCGATTGACTTAGTCAGCCTACCGCATCCGGTAAAACCGAATTTAACAATTGTTATTGAAGACGTAACGGAAGCAAGCTTTGCCATCGACCGCGTCAGCTCTCTTACTATCAATACAGTAGATGACACCTGTCAACCGATCCCCAATATTTCTCTTTCTATTTGGGGTGAAAAACTGATTGGCACAGATCCGGACGTACTAAAATATTCGTCAGAACCGCCAACCAACGAAGCCGGCACGCTTTTATTGAATAATTTAGAATGGGATAATTACACACTACTTGAAACCTCCACGGACTATGATATTGCCGGAATTATCCCCCCGGTTTTGTTGAGTGTCTTGCCAAATACTTCACAAACGACTTCCTTTGTATTGGCACCCCACACCACTAATTCATTACGGGTTTCAGTTAAGGATGCCGGAACCGATATAGCACTAACCTCGGCAAATGTCAGACTGACTAAAACCGGATATGATGAGGCTAAGCTTACGGGTTATGGTTTTTTCCTGCAAAATGACTGGTCGGGCGGAGATGGACAATCCGATTATACTGATCCGACTAAATACGACACTGATAGCGGAACGATCGATACCACATCAACCTCCGGTAGTATTACACTGGATTCTTTTACAACGACCGGCAGTTTCTTTGATGATATTTCCACAGAAAATAATAGAGATGCGCTAGCCACGTCAGCTGATTGGAATACTGGATTACAGCAGATTCAGCTGGCAGACAATTCCGGTGAATTCATGCTGACCGGAATTGCCCAGACGACTAAACTGAACTCAGAATTAGGCCGGTTAACCAAAGCAACCATTACGGTGTCGGAAACACTGAATGGTCAGGCCGTTGCCTATTATTTGTCGGCCGACGGAGGAATAAATTTTGAGCCTGTTTTACCAGGAACTGAACATGTATTTATCGCGACCGGCGGAGACTTAATCTTCAAGACTGAACTTTCAACTGCCGATCCTATGATTACGCCATCAATACAAGACATTACGATTTCATACAGTATTGACGCCTATCAGACTTCCGGCTCAATTACTTCGTCATCTTTCAATACCGGAACTGCGAGCACATTTGGCACTTTGACCTGGACCCCTTTTGCTCAACAGCCGGAAACTGGAACTGAAAGTGTCAGAGTGCAAATTGCCACAAATAATGACAATGCGACCTGGAATTTTGTCGGTCCGGACGGTACAAGCGGAACATATTATACTACCAGTGGAACCCAAGTTCACGAAAGCCATAATGACAATCAGTATGTTAAATATAAAATCCTACTATCTACCGAGGATGTCGCCTATTCTCCAATAGTTTCCAATATCCAACTTGGGTATACATCAGCTTGCATCCCGCCGGGCCAGGTATTTTTCAGCAGTCTGGATGCCACTACTTATTCAATCGATATCTCCTTGACCGGTTATCAGACGCTGAGTACGTCTGTTACCGTCAACGGCACTACCCAATCAGAGTATTTCCTTAACGCATTGTAAATGATCAACAATCAACTAAAGCATAACTTCGGATTCACGCTCATTGAGATAATCATTGTGATCGGCATAATGGGTATGTTAACAACCATTATTTATCAGTTTGTCGTACAGGGCAATGATATGTTCAACCAATCGCGTGATCAGGCCTTAGCGCAAGATACTCTGCGTAAAGTTACAAAGTCAATTGCAAAAGAGCTACGTGCGGCACAAAATGCCGATACGGGCGCCTACCTTTTGGCCAGCGCCCAGGAAAAATCCATAATATTTTATTCAAATATTGACAGTGATCCAAGCAGGGAGAGATTGAGATATTTTCTGTCCGGTACCAGTTTTCAAAGAGGAGTTATTGATCTGCCTAGTACAGACGAGGTGGTTGAAACTATTGTTGAACATGTTGTTGATTCCGGGCCAATATTTACATATTTTGATGAAAATTATACCGGCACGGAAGCTTCTCTGGCACAGCCAGTAAATCTGGCCGCAGTTCGGCTGGTGCATATGAAATTTAACGTTGATATTGATCCGAACCAACCGCCAGACCCCATATCAATTGAAACCAGTATCATGATCAGAAACCTAAAAACAAATTTTTAATCATACATGAATCCCAAACGCGTCAATAGTAATCTATCAGACAATAATCAAGGTTTTGCGTTAGTAATGCTTTTGGTATTTTCAACCATCTTCATCATGTTACTGGTTGCCGCATCAGCTTATGTAGTCAGCCAGGCAAAAGTTACAAATGCAAAAATTAGGGAGCAAAAAACACTGGAAATAGCCGAAGCTGGTGTAACTTACTACCGCTGGCATTTAGCACATGTTACTGATGATTTTACCGATGGTACTGGAGAGCCCGGTCCGTATGTTCATGACTACTACGACCTTGATGGAAATGTCATCGGGCAGTATTCACTGAATATTATCCCACCAATCAGCGGTTCAAATATTGTAACTGTCGAATCTACCGGCTATTTAAATGAAAGTCCGGATATCAAAAGGACAATCGCGTTGAAACTAGGTAATCCTTCTTTTTCCAGTTATGCTGTTGTAGCGAATGATGAAATGCGTTTTGGCGAGGGCACAGAGATATGGGGACCAGTTCACTCTAACGATGGTATCAGATTTGACGGATATGCTCATAATATTGTTTCATCAACTAAGGACAAATACGACGATCCGGATCATATGGGACCAGATGAATTTGGTGTACACACGCATGTTTCACCAACCGATCCGCTCCCGCCCGCTTCCGTACCAGCTCGCTCGGATGTCTTCGGAGCTGGCAGGCTGTTTCCGGTTGCCCCGGTTGATTTTGAAGGAGTCACTGCGGACTTATCTGATCTAAAAACGAGAGCAATTGACAATGGTATCTATCTTGGTGCCTCGGGCGCCCAGGGTTATCACATAAAATTCAATGCAAATGATACGGTTGATATAACACGGGTTACCGCGCAAAGCCAATGCAGCTACCGGTGGTGGTTCTGGTGGTATTCCTATTCTGACATGTGGTCAATCGGTACCGAAAGCTCATTTACCTATAACGGCAGGAGCTCGATCGGACTACCCATGCCCACGAATCAAATAATTTTTGTTGAAGATGATACCTGGATTGACGGAAAAATTGACGGGCAGAGAGTAACAGTTGTCGCCGCCAGAGAACCGCTTGCTTCCGGTTCAGCCACAATAGTCGTAAACAACGATTTAACCTATACCAACTACGACGGTAGCGATGTCATTGGTCTAATCGCACAAACGGACATATCTGTGGGATTTTACAGTGAAGACAACTTGAGGATAGATGCCGCTGTAATCGCTCAAAATGGCCGTGTAGGGCGTTATTATTACGCAGACCGTTCTGGATACACCCAAAACCCTGTCGGATGCGCCAGTAATGCTTACCGTGACACGCTCACGTTGTTTGGCTCGCTCGCTTCCAATGAGCGCTACGGATTCGCTTATACAGACGGAACCGGATATGAATTCAGAAACCTGGATTTTGATTCCAATCTGTACTATGCACCGCCGCCAAACTTTCCAACCGTCGGCGAATACACAATTATTTCTTGGGAGGAAAAGTAAATATGAAGTTACTAAAGACAATCACACTGCCGTCTCTGGCGATCCTATTAATCACTGTTTGCGGATTTCTGTTTATTAATTTATTCGTGGCAATTCAGGCAGACGGAGCCGAAATAATAGTCCAACTGACTAATCCGCCGAACGGGTCGGTATTAAGCGGAAATATATATACCAGCGCCCGCACTAGCTCCACTGTTTCCAAAGTTGAGTTCTATTTTTTGGATGATAGCGGTAGATTTACGTTTACATATGAAGGGGTAAATACCGGCGATAATTCCTGGGAATATACCTGGAGCACTGACGAATCAATTGACGGAGTATACATGGTTTATGCCATCGCCGTCGATGCGAGCAATTTAACATACATCAGTGACATCAACAGAATATATGTTGACAATGCCGGCGGTGGTGACAGTATTCCGGATTTTGATCAAAATTCAAACAGTACCCCAATTCTAAATTATAACGTTAATCAAAATGAAAATGTTAATGTAAATATTATTCCGAATAACAATACGAATCTTGACTTCAATTCAAATATAAATATTAATACTAATGTTAATCAGAATCAAAACACTAATTCCATTATCGAAAATACTAATGTTCCAGCCAATACTAATTTAAATATTATCGAAAATATTAATTATTCACCGCCAATAAACGGCAATAGTAACTTAAACCAAAATACTAATACACCGACCATAGATGCTCCGGATGATGATAAAGACGGTCTGAATAATGATGAAGAAACAGAGGCGGGAACAGATGAAAATAATCCTGACACTGACAATGATGGGCTGATTGACGGTTTTGAGGAGGAACATGGTTTTAACCCGCTGATTGATGACAATAACACACCCGCCCGCACCCCTGATCAGAAGATTATCCAAGCAATTACCGATGCCAGATTTGGCGGACAGGAACAATCGAAAGATACAGACCGGGACGGACTACCAGATGTAGTCGAAATTGCGTTTGGCTCGGACCCATTACGTCCGGACAGCAGTAATGACGGCTTAACGGACGGGTTTAAGGCTACTAATGGCTACTCGCTATTTGAGGATAATTCCGAGCAAATTGCAAAGAAGCAAATTGAGCTACCAAATCCCAACATCAATTCTGTGGAGAAAGGATCACTGACATCCACAATTGCAATTTTTGGAGCGCTTGTACTAATCATCTTCATTGTATTGATTGTGTTTCGGCCAAAAACATTGAAATAACCCCGGACTATTGACACAATCGACGTAATTATTTAGAATGATGAGGTTAATAAATATTAAAGTATTGATTCATGTCGCATACTAAATCAGGTGGTTCTACCCAATATGGCAGGGATTCACAATCCAAGAGACTGGGAATAAAAAAATCAGGCGGACAAGTAACAAGCGCCGGACAGATCATTGTCAGACAACGCGGTACTAAAGTGCACGCGGGAAAAAATGTAAAAAGAGGTTCTGATGACACGCTTTACGCCACCATTGACGGTACTGTAAAATTCAAATCCAAAAAACTATTAAAATACACCGGCAAATTGAAGAGCTCCAAAGTTGTTGAAGTAGTACCACAGAAGTAATATTAGCAATTATTCAAAAGACCCCGTTCTCTGGGGTCTTTTTGTATACTTATTTCCCTGCACTCTTTTGCCGCCTTATGCTCGCAGCAATGAAATCTCTATAGAGCGGATGTGGATCCAATGGCCTTGATTTGAACTCTGGATGGAATTGGACTCCAACAAACCACGGATGGTCTTTTAACTCAATTATTTCGACCAGTTTGTTCTCAGGATATATTCCGGCAAATCTGACACCGGCATTTTCCAATTTGGATTTATAGGCATTGTTGAATTCATATCGATGCCTGTGGCGTTCCGTAATATTCTTTGTCTTATACGCGGCGTAGCTCAATGAATCTTTATCAAGAACGCACGGATAAGATCCAAGCCTCATAGTTGCTCCATAACTTTTTTCCTTGATATTCTTCTTCTGATACGGGTTAAGGTGAATTACCGGATGCGGGGTATTTTTATCAATTTCAACTGTATTGGCCTTGTGCAAACCCAAGACATTTCTGGTAATTTCAATTGTTGCTAATTGCATACCGTAACACAAGCCCAAGTATGGTATATTATTTTCTCTGACAAATTTGATTGCTTTGATAATACCTTCAATCCCCCTTGAACCAAACCCGCCGGGCACTATTATTCCGTCATACTGCTTCAATTCTGTAACTTTTTTCGGATTTCTTTCGTACTCCTCCGAATCAATCCAAGTTAAAACCGGTTTTCGGTTGTGAAACCAGGATGCGTGCTTGATCGCTTCAATTACTGATATATAGGAATCTGCCAGTGTAAAATTACCCGTGCCGAAGTATTTTCCGACCACTCCGATTTTTATTTCGTTTTTTGAACTTTTAATCCTCTGCACCATCTTCTTCCACTCGATCATATCATTCTTCTTTTCTTTAAGATTGAGTGTTTTCAGTATTTTAGCTCCTAGCTGTTCTTTTTCAAATACCATTGGTACTTCATAGACGCTTTCCATATCAGGTGCTGAAATTGCATGATCCTTCGGAATACTGCAAAAGGTCGCTAAGCGTTCTCTGCGCGGTTTATCTAAAACTCTTTCTGATCTGCAAATAATAAAATCCGCCTGAATCCCCGCGGAATTCAGCGTTCTGGCCGCGTACTGGGTCGGCTTGGTTTTCATTTCACCAATTACGCTTGGTATCGGCAAGTAGCTTACCAGCACGAATGCCACATCACCGGGATGTTTTAACCTTAACATCCTTCCTGCCTCTAAAAATAGCATTATTTGGTATTCGCCAACCGTTCCTCCGATCTCCACGACTACTATGTCAGCTTTATTCTTTCTTGCAGCAACATTTATCCTGCGGATTATCTCATTAGGGATATCCGGAACAACTTCCACATCCTCACCGGCATACTCCAGGTTTCTTTCTTTTCTGATAACTTCACGGTACACCTGGCCGGTTGTGATGTAATTATCCGCAGTGCAGTTTACACCGGTAAATCTTTCATAATTACCCAAATCCTGGTCTGCCTCAATCCCGTCTTCGCCGACAAAAACTTCACCGTGCTCCGTCGGACGGATGGTTCCCGCGTCGATGTTGATATACATATCGCACTTGATTGTGGCTATATTATATCCCCTACTTTGTAATATTCTACCGATGGACGCCGTAGTAACACCTTTACCCACGGACGACATTACCCCACCAACTACGAATATATATTTAGTTTTCTTTTTTGATTTCGGCATAGATTTTTTCCAAATAAACATGCGCCAAATGAGTCGTGTTTATTCTTTATTAATTGTTACCAATAAGTTAAATTGTTTTTTTGCATCTGCCATAACAACCACCTCATGATTACCGATTGTCTTTATCGGCTTCTCCAAAACTATTTGATCTTCAGACAAAGCTGTTTTATACGCAGTTAACACCTGCTGAATAATTTCCTTTTTCCCGATTCCGGCATACAACGTTCCATCTTCACTGGCTTTCGCTTTGATGATTACTTTTTTACCACTTAGATTATCCAGAATATTTTCCGCTTTTTTTACCTTTTTTATTTCATTCCGTTCCGCCTTTTCTTTTGCAATCTGTAACTGTGCTTCTACAATTTTCGTATAAGGAGCTGCGATTTTTTTTGCAAATAAATAATTACGGGCGTAACCGTCCGCCACATTTTTCACCTGTCCTTTTTTCACATTTGGTTTTACATCCTTTAAAAATACTACTTTCATACAGTATTGCCTTATTATTTAAATAACAGTTAAATTGCTACTATTTTCCAGCCCATTATATAGTAAAATTCCACATCATACAATGCCGAATAACCATATTCTGCGTATTTATTCCTGTTTGAGTATATCAGAAAAAGCCGGAATTGTTTACTGCTCGGTTAATATTTTAACCGCCTGGTTTAACTGGGCATCGATACCGGCCTCAACGTCCGCCTGAGTATTTTCTACAATTACATCCGGTGTAATTCCTGCTTTATTGATCGAACGTCCATCCGGTGTCAGCCACTGTGCCACGGTGATTTTAAGCGACGAACCATCAGCAAACTCCTTCAGTTCCTGAACAGTTCCTTTACCGAAGCTTTGTTCACCAAGAACAGTGGCTACTTTGTGATCCTGGATAGCTCCGGCTACAATTTCCGATGCTGAGGCCGTACCGCCGTTAACCAGTACAACCATCGTGTAGTCGACAAAATTATCGCCATTCTCAACAGTATACTCGTGCTTGTTTCCGTTCCCGAAATCCTCAATCAAAACCACTCCGTCCTTCGGGATAAAATACCCGGCTACATTCACAGCAGTTGTCAGGAATCCGCCCGGGTTATTCCTTAAATCAAAGATAATACCTTTAGGCTGCGCAAGTGTAATCTCACGGATTGCCTTTTCAAAACCGGCATCGGTATTTTCGTTGAAATCGGAAAGTACCAAGTGCGCGATATTTCCATCTAACATCTCCCAGTGCACTGATTCAACTACTATTGTATCCCTGATAATAGATAAATTAACTACTTCCTCGCTTCCTTCCTTAATTATACCCAAATCGACACTTGTCCCCTTTTCACCACGAATCATAGTTACCGCCGCATCCAAAGTCATTCCCGTCGTGTCGTTACCATTAATACTTGCGATATGGTCGCCGGCCACAATACCCGCCTTAGCCGCCGGAGTTTCCGGCAACGGTGCAATCACCACCAGTTTTTCATCTTTTATACCGATCTCAATCCCGATACCGTCAAAAGTTCCATTAATTTGCGCAGTAAAATCTTTGCTGATTTCCGGATCAAAGAAAACTGTGTACGGATCGCCAACACTCGCAGACATTCCGGCCAGCGCTCCGTAGAATAGATCACTCTCGCTTACTGGGCGGGCATAATATTTATTCTGTAATGTCTTCCACGTTTCCCAAAATATATCAAAATCAATCTGTTTAGTTTCCGGGTCATTGGCAAACTTATTGACGACTACATCACCGACCTGCGATATTGCAACACCGTTAATCTTCCAGGCACCGACCACCATTCCGCCCATAAAAGTGATCACAAGTAGTAATACCCCGATGTAAAATCTGAAATACTTTTGCAGGTGTGATTTTCTATTTATATTGTTTTCCATTTATTCGTTTACTCTTTTTATATTAACGCCGATATTTCTCAGTCGTTCCTCAATTTTTTCGTAACCTCGGTCAATCTGATAAATATTGTCAATTTCGGTCTTGCCCTCCGCAATCGCCGCGGCGATCACAATCGCAATACCGGCGCGCAGATCCGGACTGGTTAATTTCCTGCCATACAGTTTCGTCGGACCACTGATTACCACGCGGTGCGGATCACACATGATAATGTCCGCTCCCATTTGCACAAGCATATCAGTGAATAGCAGACGCCGGTCATAGATCACCTCGTGAATTGTCGACCTACCAGAGGCCTGAGTCATCAACACGGTATAGGGCGACTGCAGATCCGTCGGAAAACCCGGATATTCGTGTGTTTTTATGTCGTACGGGTTTATCTTTTTAGCGGCTTTAATTTTGAGCCAATCATCACCCTTTTCAAACGTAACGCCCGTTTTACTGAGTACACTCAATAATGATTCGATGTGATTCGGATTGCATTTGGTAATCATTAGTTCCGATTTAGCTGCCGCCGCCAGTATCGCAAAAGTACCTGTTTCAATGCGGTCCGGGATGATTGTATACTCACCAGCGGATAATTTCGCGACTCCTTCTATGGTAATAGTCGGCGAACCTGCACCCTTAATCTTAGCTCCATTCAAATTTAAATATTCGCTTAATGCCACAATCTCCGGTTCCATAGCGCAATTCTTCAGCGTCGTGACACCTTCCGCCAATACTGCGGTTAAAATCATTCCTTCTGTTCCGGTAACACTGACTGTGGTGAAAAAATAATCACAGCCTTTAAGTTTTTTGGCTTTTATGACATACATATCATCTTTTTCCTGTACCTCGGCACCCAATGCCTTAAAACCTTCAAGAAATAAATCAATCGGTCTCTTGCCCGCGCCAATTACACAACCACCCGGATGTGGAAATCGAACTTCCCCAGTTCTGGCCAGCATCGGCCCGACAAACATAATTGAAGCGCGGAATTTATTGACAAACTCCGGCTCTAGAATGTTTTTCTTAATTTCCGGTATACTTACCGTGCAGCTTCTGCCGTTCATATCAACCGACGCCCCTAAATCCTTTAATAAATCGGAGGCTCTATGAATATCTTCAATCAATGGAAAATTCCTTATCGTAAGAGTTTCGCTGGACAATAAAGCAGCCGGCAGTATCTTAAGTACCGCATTTTTTGCTCCGCCAACTTCAATCTCGCCTGAAAGTTGACTGCCGCCGTTGATAATAAATTTTTCCATAAAAAAATTCCTATAATTTAAAAATATGGTAGAATAAGATATCCTACATGATGTATATTACCTACTAATTTCATTCTGGTCAAAATGAAGAAGAAATACCGCAGAATATACGCATTAAGCCTGGTTTTTGTGTTTATCATCGTTGCTCCCCTACTGATATTATACGCAACCGGTTTTCGATATGATTTCAATGAATATAAAGTAATTAAAACCGGTGTTTTAGCTGTTGATTCAGATCCGCGCAATGCGCAAATAGAAATTAATGGCGAAGCCACCGGGTCAAAAACCCCCAAGGTGATAAAAAATCTGTTTCCCGGTGAATACTCCGTTTCAATTGAAAAACTGGGGTATTTTCCGTGGGAGAAAACGCTACCTGTCTTTGCCAATCAATCAACCACAACAGAAAGAGTTGGTCTTTTAAAAACAGACAGTCCGACACTAGTTGCGGAAGAGAAAGTTACGGATCTGATTTTTTCGGCAGACAATTCATATTTTGCCTATGTCACAAATACAAACGATACTAATCCGGCGCTGACAGTTAAACAACAAAATACTCTGCGAACCGTTTTATCCATCAGTAAAATAGAAAGTGGTCAGCAACCGGTATTTTCAGAAGATGAACGGTTCATTTTTTTACAGGACATTAAAACGAATTACATTTCTAGAATCCTTTCACTATCCGGACAGTATGATATTCTGCTGAAAGACATTACTGGGTTTTCAATATCCGACCTTATTGCGACGGGTACGGACTCTGCGCTGTACACAGTATCGGAAAATGGATTAAGTCGGCTCAATCTTGCAGAAAATTCGATTCAGCTGTTAATTGCTGGTCAGATTCAGGATGCCTTAGTGATCAACGAATCAGTCTACTACATACAAAATAAGGACAATTATCCCGTACTATATCAATCGAGTGCGATAAATTTTAATAGTGCTGAAGAAATATCAACATTTTCAAGCAATGATCAATACCAATTATCGCATTCAGCCCAGGGTTACTTAACAGTTCATGATCAAAAAAATAAGGAGTTATCATTAATAAAAATTCAGAACCAGTTTTCAATCACATTGGATAAACTCAACCCGGATGTTATTGGTTTTAGTTGGTCGCCGGATGCCAGTAATTTATTGCTGTATAATGATTTCGAAATCTGGGTATACAATCCGGAACTGAAACAGCAGGACCTGCTGATCAGATCCAGCGGTAAAATAAAATATGCAACCTGGTCACCCGACGGCAAATGGATCATTTACAGCCAGGAGGGATTTATTAAAGCAATTGAGTTAGACGGGCGTGGCAAGCGGAACATGCTAAATCTTGCTCAGACTGATTCAATACCGTTTGGTGTCAATATAAACACAAGAGTCATGTTTTACTATGACTCTTCGCAGAATTTATTCCAAAAACAGTTGCAATAGATTTATCTTGCGGACAGATATTCAGACAGCGCGCTTTCCCAGCTCCTTTGCTTGGGAATTTTTGTATTAATTAATGAAGAATAGTTCGGTCTTTTGGCCGGACGCGGAAATTCACCGGATGTGACAGGAATAACTGTCGTTTTAATCCCGGAAAGCTCAAATATCTTTTCCGCGAAATCAAACCAGCTAGCCTGTTTTTCGTTGGTGACATGATAAATACCATACGGTTTATCACCCTCAATCAATTTTCTGGTCTGCCTAGCCAAATCAGCGGTATAGGTCGGCTTGCCGAACTGATCGTTTACTACTTTTACTGCTTTATTTTCTTTGCCCAGTTTAATCATTGTATCGACAAAATTTTTCCCTCCCCGGCCATAAAGCCAGGAAGTGCGGATAATATAGTAATCTTTACACTCTTTCTGAATCGCCTGCTCTCCCAGCAGTTTTGACCGGCCATACGCATTGACCGGATCCGGTTTGTCGGATTCTTGATAACCGGACTCACATTCACCGTTAAAAACGTAATCGGTAGAATAGTGGATCAGTTTCGCACCGATCAGTTCCGCGGTTTTCGCCAAATGTCCGACGGCCGTTCCGTTGATTCGATTCGCCAATTCTTCATTGTCCTCCGCACCGTCCACATTTGTATAAGCAGAAGCGTTAATGATCACGGATGGCGACATCTCCCTGATTCTTTTTTGTACTATTTCCTCTTTAGTAATATCCAGATCATCAATATCCCAGCAGATCGGTTGCAGATCGCTGAAAATAAGAGAAAGCTCGGATCCGAGCATTCCTTTCGCTCCCAGGATTAATACCAATTTATCGCTTCTCATATTGTGTTTTGTAATATTTCAAATAATCCCCGGACTTGATACGTTTCCACCAATCTTCATTTTTCTGATACCAGTCAATCGTCTTTTCCAGATAAGTATCCAAATCGTATAGCGGTTTATAACCCAGATCATTCTTCGCCTTACTCCAATCCACCGCATAGCGCCGGTCATGCCCCGGACGGTCTTTAACATATTCCAGCATTTCCTCTGATTTTCCCATAATCTTTAATACTCTTCTGATCAATTCCAGATTGTTTACATCTTCAGTCAGTCCGCCGATCAGGTATGTTTCACCGATTTTTGCCTTCTCCAATACTAATTCCACCGCCCGGCAGTGGTCTTCCACATAGAGCCAGTCGCGGACATATTTACCGTCACCGTAAATTGGTACTTTTTTATTTTCAATCAAATTGGTAATGGCCAACGGCAACAGTTTTTCCGGATACTGAAACGGACCGTAATTGTTTGACGTGTTGGTAATTGTCACCGGCAGACCGTAGGTCGTATAATACGCATTCACAAGGTGGTCAGAAGCGGCTTTAGAAGCGGAATACGGGCTCCGGGGGTCATATTTTGTGCTTTCAGAGAATTTGGAATTGTCCTCCAAGGGAAGCGCGCCAAAAACTTCATCAGTCGAGATATGATGAAATCGTTTAATATTATTTTTCAATGACGCATCAAGCAGAACATGTGTTCCTAATATATTTGTCTTTATGAATGCATCGGGTTCTAAAATTGATCGATCCACATGACTCTCTGCCGCAAAATGCACGACCGTATCAATTCCCTGCAGTACCTTATTTACTAACTGCGCATCACAAACATCCCCTTTTACAAATTTATAATTTGGACTGGCTTCGATACTTTTTAGATTCTCCAGATTTCCACAGTACGTCAATTTATCCAGATTCACAATGTGATCTTCCGGATGACTTTTCAGCCAGTAGTGGATGAAGTTGGAGCCGATAAACCCCGCTCCTCCAGTAATTAGTAAATTCATAATTTAAAATGTAAAATGTATAATTAACCGATTTAAATCATACATTATTCATTATTTAAGTTCCTTCGGTCCAAGACTCCAGATACCTCTTCTGCTTTGGTGTCAGAGAGTCAATTTTAACTCCCATTGATTTCAGCTTCAGTCTGGCAATTTCCAGATCTATTTCCTCCGGAACTGTATATACTTTGTTTTCTAGTTGATCATGATTCTTGGCAATATATTCCGCTGCCAGCGCCTGATTGGCAAAACTCATGTCCATTACCGATGCCGGATGACCTTCGGCAGCCGCCAGATTAACTAGCCTACCTTCCGCTAAAATATTAATCACCTTGCCGTTTTTGAGCCGGTAGCCCTGTACAAATTCACGTGTTTCAATAATCTCAGTGCTCATTTTATTGAGCTGATCAATATCAATCTCCACGTCAAAATGCCCGGAGTTGGAAACAATCGCGCCGTCCTTCATATTGGCAAAATGCTCTTTCCGGATCACGCTGGTATTACCCGTCACGGTAATAAATATATCACCATAGCGACAGGCACGCTCCATCGGCATCACCTGATAGCCGTCCATTTGCGCCTGTAGCGCGCATAGCGCATCAACTTCGGTAACTATTACGTGCGCACCCATTCCTTTTGCCCGTATCGCCAATCCTCTCCCACAGGAACCGTAACCGGCAACCACAACCGTTCTGCCGGCATAAAGAATATTGGTGGCTCTGAGAATACCGTCTAAAGTGCTCTGGCCGGTACCATAGTAGTTATCAAACAGATGTTTGGTTTTAGCATCATTGACAGCAATCACCGGGAAGCGCAGCACATTCTTTTTCTCCATACTCCTGAGGCGGATAACACCGGTAGTGGTTTCTTCCGAAGATCCAAGAATTTCCTTGGTTTGGCTTTTTCTTTTGGACAACAATTCGGAGACAAGATCAGCACCATCATCCATTGTGATTTGTGGCCTATGATCCAGCGCAGCTTTCACATGCTGAAAGTACACTTTTCGATCCTCACCGCAAATCGCGTACGTTGGGATACCGAAATCTTTTACAATTGATGCTGCTGTGTCATCCTGCGTGGATAGCGGGTTGGAAGCGCACAAAACCACGTCTGCACCACCGGCTTTCAGCGTATTCATCAAATTAGCTGTTTCCGTTGTCACATGTAGACAGGCGGATATCTTAATCCCCTCCAGCGGTTTTTCTTTTTCAAAACGCTTTTTAATCAGGCGCAATACGTCCATCTGCTTTTCCGCCCAATCAATTCTTTTTTTACCAACGCTCGCCAAACGAATATTTTTAATATCATAGTTGGCAATCTTCTTGTTGCTTTTTTTCATGAAAATAGGTTAATTAATGATTTTAAGACACAAAAGCAGAGGAGATACCCCCTACTTTTTGCATTTGATTAAGCGAATTTATTTACCCAGAACTACCGTTATAACCCCGAAAACCAGGAATGCCAGCAATGCAAGACCAAGTACTATAACCAGTACTTTTGTTGTCGGGCTTTGTTTGGAAAATGAGAGATTCATAGAACTCATTATTTATTAATTAGTTAATTTTGCTTTAAAATTGCTAATAAACCGGTTAGCAATCTCTTTTTTTGTAAAACGATGTTCCTGCGTACCGTGGTGCTCAATCGGATAGGTAGCGACCAATGTGGCCAGCTGAACAGCTTTCTTTAACGGGTACTTTTTTATTATACCATGAATTAGCCCGGAACGAAATGCATCCCCGGCACCTGTCGGATCAACTACTTTTCTGGGTGTAACTGCCCTGACTGAGAAAGTCCCGTTTGCAGTGGTCACCTGCGAACCCTTGTCACCCTTGGTAATAATCGCCGTATTAGTCATTTTCATTAACTTCGTCTGACTGAGCTTCAATCTCTTGGTAACTAAGGCATATTCATAGTCATTAACGATGAACATATCCGAACCCTCCAGCAGATATCGAAGATCCTTTGTGATAAGCGCCGGAATCTGCTGACCCGGATCAAAAATGTACGGCATCCCGCCTTTTTTACAGGCTCTGACTGTTTTTACCATATCTGAAGCATTGCCGGGGGAAATAATAACCAGGCTGTTTTTACCAGGCGTACCCAATTTTCCCACCGAATGGGACATCGCACCAAAGTGAAAGGCAGTAATCTGATTATTCGACCGGTCCGTAATAATATAGGCTCCGGCCGTCAGTTCGGACGGTATTATTTTGATTCCGGCCATGCTTATTTTATGCTTTCTCAACCACTCCGCGTACGGCCTGAAATCTCTGCCGGCTGTACCGACAATTGTCGGGTCACTGCCCAATAATTTTAAGGTATAGGCAATGTTGCCGGCTGTACCGCCGAAATTTTCCTTCAGCACATTAATACCAAAACTGACATTGATCATATGAACTTTTTCCGATAAAATATGATCTTTAAAATGTCCCGGGAAATCCATAATCCGGTCGTACGCCAGCGATCCTGAGATGTGTATTTTCATATGTGATTATTTTTTAAAACAGTCTGGAATGATACGATTTACCAGATTCTGCCAATTTATTTATGAATTCCGACTCCAGTCAAATCCCACTTTCGAATCATTATACGCCATCCGCTTCTCATCCGGCTCTTGAGCGTTGTAACTTTCTGTAGTGTGATAAAAAAGCAGTACCGGCTCGTCTGAAAGCACCTTGTAGCCGTGTGCAACACCGATCGGAATGACCACCAGTTTATAATCATCAACCCCGGCATTGATCACCTGCGTTTCACCATGAGTCGGCGATTCCGGCCTTAAATCATGCAGAACAATCATCGCTTTGCCGGTTGCGACAAACCAAAGGTCGTCCTGTTTTTCGTGGTAATGGAATGCCTTAATTGTTCCTTTGTAAGCGACGGTAAAAGTTGTTTGTCCGTATTTAGTCAGTAAATTCTCGTCATCACGCAATACCTCCATCAGGAACCCGGGTTTTTCCGTGGCTTCATCGGTATCAGGAATGTCCTGCCTGACAATTAGCTCTTTGATTTTTACTCCGTCAATCATATGATTATTGTTTATTTCTTTCTGCTACGATTTTATTAGCGCGATAAAGCGAATCAAACGTGCCCGCGTCCGTCCATAAGCCACTCAAAACTTCGTAAGTCATTGTCCCCTGATTAATATAATAGTTATTCACATCAGTAATTTCCAACTCTCCCCTGCCGGACGGTTTCAGATTTTCTATAACTTTCCATACCTGATTGTCATACATATACAAACCAACGACGGCCATGGAGCTCTTCGGACTTTTCGGTTTTTCTTCAATGCCAAGTATTTTATCACCGCTGATTTCCGCCACACCAAAACGTTCCGGATCCGGAACTTCTTTAAGAAATATTTTTGCCCCCTTTTCCTGCTGTTCGAAATCCAATGCGGCTTGTTTTGCCACATTATCTTCAAAAATATTGTCGCCGAGAATTACCGCGATCTTATCCTCATCCGCAAAATCCCGGCATAAAGCCAGAGCCTGCGCAATCCCGCCGGCCTCTTCCTGTACCCCATAGGATAATCGCACACCAAATTCTTCGCCGGAGCGCAATAGCTCCAAAAAGTGGCCGGCGTGCCCTTTGCCGGAAATAATCATGATATCTTTGATACCGGCATTGGCCAGGGTCAACAAAGGATAATAAATCATCGGTTTATCATAAACCGGCAAAAGATGCTTATTGGTAACCAGGGTCAGTGGCCGTAGTCTAGTGGCCTGTCCTCCCGCTAAAATTATACCTTTCATAAATTTTGTTCGTTATTGTCATTTATTGCATTGTAAAGGCTGACGTTTATCCGACAGAATCAGCAATTACAGCTTCTATTTTACTAATATTTACGCACGAAGTCAAAACAAGTGTATCCTGATTTAATACTTATACACTACAAAAAAATTACAGCTCCTGATACAATAAAGGTGTATTTGCGATAATTCTTGACCGCATTACCTCATCGTTTCTGATGAATGCTTTTTCTAATTAATTTTTTACTATAATTTTTAAAAATATGGACAATACCACAAAAGACGGTTTTCTCTCGGAGATTAACACGATAAAAGAAAATAATCTGTATAAAAAAGAAAGGGTTCTGGAAACACCGCAGGGCGCGAAAATTATTGCTGATGGAAAAGAATTGCTGAATTTTTGTGCAAATAACTACCTGGGACTCGCAAACCACCCGGATGTAGTCACTGTAGCGAAAAGTTCCCTTGACCAGTGGGGCTATGGTCTGTCATCCGTCCGGTTCATCTGCGGTACACAATCTATTCATAAGACTCTGGAAAATAAACTGTCAGAGTTTCTCGGCACAGAAGATACAATATTGTATTCTTCATGCTTTGATGCCAACACCGGTCTGTTTGAGACAATTACGTCCAAGGATGATGTAATAATCTCCGACGAACTGAACCATGCCAGTATTATTGACGGCGTGCGCCTTTCTAAAGCGGAAAGGAAGATATTCCAGCACATGGATATGGATGACCTGGAAACAAAGCTAAAGGAAAGTAAGGATTTTCGCCGAAAAATAATTGCCACCGACGGCGTGTTCAGTATGGATGGTCACATCGCAGATATTAAATCCATCTGTGAGTTGGCGGAAAAATACGGGGCTTTGGTTGTCGTTGACGATTCACACGCATCGGGTTTTATCGGAAAGAGTGGCAAAGGCACGCCTGAATATTATGAAGTTGCAAACAAAGTTGATTTAGTTACCGGTACTCTAGGTAAAGCGCTGGGTGGTGCATCCGGCGGATTTGTCTCCGGTCGGAAAGAAATTGTTGATCTCCTGCGCCAACGTTCCCGAACATATCTTTTCTCTAATTCTTTATCTCCACTAGTTACCGCAACATCTATTGCAATTTTAGATATCATCCAAAAGAATCCGTCTTTCCGTGAAACGGTAATGGATAATGCCAAATACTTCCGTACCGAAATGACCAAAATTGGTTTCGATATCAAAGAAGGTGTCCACCCGATCGTTCCGATCATGCTGTATGAAGCAGAACTGGCCCAGAAAATGTCGGAAGATTTATTGGCTGAGGGAATCTATGTTATCGGTTTCTATTACCCTGTTGTACCACAAGGCAAAGCTAGAATCAGAGTACAGATATCCGCCGGGCATACTAAAGCAGATCTGGATAAAGCAATTTCTGCTTTTGAAAAAGTCGGAAAGAAATACAAAATAATTTAGTTAAAAAAAGTTATATTCTGGAACATTCATTCTTAGTTTTGTGTTTGACAAGCAAAAGTTGCCAAAAACTTGTAAAATTTGTATAATCTCAGAGTATATTCAATAAATTACAGTTAATTAATGTCCACTACGCTTGTAACTGGTGGAGCTGGATTCATCGGCTCACACACCATAAAACGCCTTATTGAAAACGGCGAAAACGTTGTCTGCGTTGATGATTTCAACGATTATTACGATCCACAATTAAAAGAGGACAGGATAAATAAACTCCTAGGTAAGTTTAAGTTTCCGATATATCGGGCAGATATCAGAGAGTTTGAACGATTAAAACAAATATTTAAAGAGCATAAAATTGACCGAATCTGCCATTTAGCGGCCAGGGCCGGTGTAAGAGCATCAATTGAAGACCCATTTATCTATCAGGATGTAAATATCCGCGGAACATTAAATCTTTTAGAATTAGCAAAAGATTATAATATTACAAATTTTGTTTTTGCCTCCTCATCTTCAGTATATGGCGGAAATACAAAAATCCCATTTTCTGAAAACGATCCGGTTGACTCCCCTATTTCTGTCTATGCGGCAACGAAAAAATCCTGCGAACTGCTGGCGCACGTATATCACAAATTATATGATTTAAATGTTACGGGACTACGTTTTTTTACTGCCTACGGACCGTACGGTCGCCCCGATATGGCATATTATAAATTCACCAAGAAAATTATCGCCGGTGATGAGATAGACGTCTATAACTTCGGCAAGCACCACCGCGATTTTACCTATATTGATGATGTAATTGACGGCGTGATTAGTGCGTTGAAGCTTCCGCATAAATATGAGATTTTTAATTTAGGCAATTCACATACTGTTAGTCTCGAATATTTTATTAGACTGATAGAAAAAGAGCTTGGTTTGAAGGCGAAAATGAAAATGCTTCCAATGCAGGCCGGTGATGTAGAGAAGACACATGCTGATATTAGCAAAGCTAAATCAATGCTCGGATTTGAACCGAAAACAAATATTGAGGGAGGTATTCATCAATTTATTGAGTGGTATAAAGAATATTATAAATAAATACAATGAGTGACACAGAAAAGAAATATAAATATTCCATAATCGTACCCGCATTTAACGAACAGGATGCCGTTCAGCCTTTATTTGTTGAAATTAAATCAGTGATGGGGGGTCTAAACGAACCATACGAGATAATATTCGTAGACGATGGATCAAATGACCACACTTTTGAGAGATTGCAGTCATTATCCCCTATCAAAATAATCAGATTTAGAAAGAATTTCGGACAGACAGCCGCTATGGATGCCGGTTTCAAAAATGCGGAGGGTGAAATATTTATCACCATGGACGGCGACGGCCAGAATGATCCGAGGGATATTCCAAATCTCCTAAATAAAATGGCTGATGGATATGATGTTGTTTCCGGTTGGCGGTTTGACCGGAAAGATGATTTTTCCAAGCGGTTTGTTTCCAGAGGCGCAGATTTTTTAAGAAAATTTTTCATCAACGATAAAATCCACGATTCCGGCTGTACATTAAAAGCTTTTAGAAGCGAATGTTTTGAAAATCTTACGCTTTACGGCGAGATCCACCGGTTCATTCCGGGAATTCTCAAATGGCAGGGTTTCAGAATTGGCGAGGTAAAGGTCAATCATAGACCCAGAACTACTGGCACAACAAAATATAACTGGAAACGAGTTATCAAGGGTTTGATTGATATGATATCGGTATGGTTTTGGCGCAAGTATTCCGGTCGTCCTTTGCATCTGTTCGGGAGCATGGGCGTATTTTTGGGTACAGCCGGAACATTACTCGGTATATACCTGGCTATCGCAAGAATACTGGGTAGAATAGCACTCCAAAACAGCATCTGGCCTCTGATTGCCGTATTTCTGATGTTGACCGGTGTACAACTTTTTGTATCCGGACTGCTTGCCGATATCGCCGTCAAAACATTCTACGACCGCAAACGCACAATCTATTCAATCAAAGAAGTAATTGAGAACAAGGATAGTGATGAGAATTCTGATACTTAATTATGAATTTCCACCGCTAGGTGGTGGCGGTGGAGTTGCCGCCTACAAACTTGCCAAGGGATTTATAAGCCTGGGTTACGAAGTGGATTACGTAACCAGTCGTTTTGGTAATGCGAAAAAATTCGAAGTTGTAGATAACATCAACGTACATAGAGTTAAAATATTTAACCGAAAAGATCCGCATGCCGCATCTTTTTTATCGATGCTATCATATATATTTTTCGGATTTATCAAAGGATTTGCACTATGTAAAAAGTATAAATACAAATTTATCAATACTCACTTTGTACTGCCGACTGGCCCAATCGGTTATTTACTATCAAAGATTTTTCACCTAAAAAATATTCTTTCAATCCACGGTGGAGACATTTATGACCCTTCAAAAGAAAGCTCCCCACACAGACACTGGTATTACCGAAAAATAATCAGAAATATTCTAAACAATTCTTCAGTGGTTGTCGCGCAATCCAATAACACAAAGCTCAATGCATTAAATTTATATAAACCAAAACACAACATTGAGATAATTCCATTAGCATATGAAATATTTGATTTTGCAACAAAAAGTCGTGAAGAACTTGGATTAGAAAATTCAAAAAAATATATAGTATCAGTCGGCAGAATGGTGAAAAGAAAAGGCTTTGATTATTTAATTAAATCGCTTACCCGTCTTGATGAAAATATAGAGCTACTGATTATCGGTGACGGACCGGAAATGATGAATCTAAAGGCACTATCAAATGAGTTGAATTTAAATTGTAGAGTACATCTCCTTGGCGTAACTACCGAAGAACAGAAATTTCAATACCTCAGTATTTCAGATGTATATGTACTAAGTTCACTGCATGAGGGATTTGGAATCGTTTTATTGGAAGCGATGCAAGTAGGCTTGCCGATTGTAGCTACAAAACAAGGGGGACAAACAGATTTAGTTATAGATAATGAGAATGGCTTATTGATAGAAACAATGAATGAACAGGCAATTGCAAATGGTGTTGAAAATATTATCAACAATAAAGAAACTAGAGAAAATATGAGCAAGATGAATATTAAATTGCCTACAAATTACGCATCAAACCATATTGCGAAAAGATATATTACATTAATTAATAACTAAATGAAAAAGTATTTCGAATACCCATTTAATTCTGAAATTGAGAAAAAATTAATCAATTTTTATAATAATACTTCAATCAGACAACATGGTGATGATCAGGACAAAAAGATGGAGATTAAACTCAACAGACTGAATACTTTGTATAATTTTTCAGCAAATGACAATGTGTTAGATATTGGCTGTTCAAAAGGTCTTTTTCTTCGCAAGATAGAAAATCAAATCAATTATGGAGTGGGAATAGACATCTCAAAAAAAGTAATTGAAGAAAATAGAAAACAATACACTACTGAAAAACTAAGTTTTTTTGATTTTGACGGTAAAAATATACCAAATGTTGTAAAAGCTAGTGTAATTGTAATGTTAGATGTACTTGAACATGCGTTCGAACCGGACGCTTTAATAAATAGTGTAGGAAAAATCGCCAACCAAGATACTGCGATCATAATTGAGGTTCCTTTTTCAGGATGGTTTTCTGAAATGATTGCCGGTAAATACCACGAGGGACATCTCAGATACTATGACACGGAATATCTAAGAAAATACTTGACCGACCATGGCTTTACGGTAGAAAAGATTAAAACATACAACTCTGTTATGTTTTCCGGTTTTTTTACAAAGTATAATTTCTTATGGAAAATTCTTAATTATCTGGTAAATTTAGTTCCTTCCAGATTTTATCCATACTTTGGAGAAATAATTTTGTTAGCGAGAAAGAATGAAAAATAAAGTTGCAATAATCATTGTAAATTGGAATGGGGCTAAATTTCTAAAAAACTGTTTCACTTCAATACAGAGTCAGACATTTCAGAATTTTGATATATATTTTGTTGACAACGGTTCCAACGACAATTCCGTACATTTAGTTGAAGAAAATTTTCCTGATACTAAAATTATCCGATTGAAAAAAAATGTTGGTTTTGCAGAAGGTAATAACGTTGCGTTGCGTGAAGTTTTTAAAGATAATGAAATCGAGTATATTGTTACTTTAAATAATGATACGAAAGCTGATATTAATTTTTTGGCAAATCTTGTACTACTTGCAGAATCAGACAGGCAAATCGGCTCAATTGCTCCTAAAATGATATATTATCACCAAAATAATCTAATCGATAGTATTGGAGTGACTGTCGGAATTGATGGTGGTGGTTTAGGTAGGGGTTCCAAAGAAATCGATCATGGCCAATATGATAAACAAGAAGAAATATTCGGCGTCTGCGCCGGTGCTGCTTTATACAGAGTTGATGCACTTAAACAAATTAAATATAAAGACGAGATTTTTGACAGCGAATTTTTCGCCTATTATGAAGATTTTGATTTAGCCTGGGAATTGAGGCTACGTAGCTGGAAAGCATTCTCTTGCCCGCAAGCAATTGTTTATCACATTCATTCAGCAACAGCACAGTCTTTCTCGCCTTTTAAATCCTACCACATCAATCGCAATCGCTTTTTTGTCATAATTAAGGACCTCCCAGCTAAATATTTTTGGCGGGCAGTATTACTAACACCTTACAGATATTATCTTCTAATAGGCAGTATAAGGACAAAAAGGGGGCCGTCGCATGAGTTAAGAAGAAGCTCTGGACTACTCACACCATTTAAAATAGTTTTAAAAGGTTGGTTCAGTGTTTTAATCAATTTACCAAATATGCTCACAAAAAGACGTCATATTCAGAAAACAAAGCAAGTGAGTAATTATGAGATAGCAAGTTGGTTTAAAAAATTTCCAGTATCAATGAAGGATATGGTTTTCAAATAATAATATGATCAAGAACATTCTAAAAAACGCCAGCTGGCTCGCTGTCGCCGAATTACTGAATAAAGGCGTGTTTTTTCTAATTACGATAATTATTGCAAGATCATTCGGTAGTGACCTGTTCGGACAATTCAACTACGCGATATCATTTGTAATAATTTTTTCGGTGATTGCCGATTTTGGCATAAATAATCTGATCATCAGAGAAGTGGCGCGGGATAAAGAAAGCGCAGTATTATTGATCGGAAACAGTATGATCCTTAAAATCATACTAAGCATTCTAACTGTTGTGTTCATCATTATTTCAACAATCTTTACAAACAAACCGGCTGAAGTAAATCTGTTGGTTTATGTCCTATCTTTTTACGTGGTATTCAATTCCTATAACACATTTTCCAAATCAATTTACCGCGCGTTTGAGAAGATGAAATTTGAAACACTTCTGAAGCTGATAGAGAGTATTATTCTGGTTTTATACGTAGTATTTGCAAGTATATATATCAAAGATATGACCGTGTTGATTTTTGGTTTTGTATTCGCATCCGCCGTTACATTTATCATTTCCGTACGTTGGATTAAGAAATTTTTTTCTAAATTCAGTTTAAAATTTGATAAACAGACCTTACTCTTTCTTATTAAAGAAGGCTGGCCCTTTGCACTCTCTGGGATCTTTGTCACTGCATATTTTAATATTGATACAGTTATGGTTTCATTTATCAAAGGCGACCTTGAGACAGGTTGGTACAGTGCCGCCTATAATTTCCTGTTTATTTCAATGCTATTTCCGAGTCTAGCAAATGCAGCAATCTATCCGGTTTTATCAAAACAACACAAAGAACTGCATCTTCTGAAACAAAAAATCAATATGTGGCTACTAATTCAATTTGCCATCGGAATTATTATGGCTATCGGGATATATTTTAGTGCAGAATGGCTGATTTCAATTGTTTATGGTAATGAATATCTCCCCGGAGCTTCGTCACTACAGGTTCTTGGTTTTGTTCTTCCTTTTGCATTTTTAACAAATTTTTTAGGTGTACTCCTTTCGTCAACTAATAGGCAAAGAACTGCCTTATATGTAACGTGTTTTAATGTACTAATAAATATTGGCATCAATTTGTGGTTAATTCCCCGATACGGCTCAATTGGTGCTGCGTATAGTGCGTTCACAAGTATGTTATTATCAGCGATAATTTTACTAATAATATATAAACTAAGACCAACAAATTATGAAACAAGTAGATCAGAAGGAATACGATAAAGAATACTTTACAACTGATGGAGGATGTGGAAGTGCAGAAGTATGGGAAACATACAAAGGAAAAAAGGTTGATAAACGTCTGCAAAAGTCTGTAAAACTTGCCCAAATTAGATCAGGCGAAAGGATTTTAGACTATGGTTGTGGCCGAGGAGAAATGTTGGTTCAATCGGCTCAACACGGTGCATATATTTGGGGAATTGATTATGCATCAGATGCAATTTCACTAGCTGAGGAAGCACGTTCGGCATGCGATATGGAAACCCAAAGTAGAATAAAAATTGCACTTCAAACATCCAAAATTCTCCCCTTTTCTGACAACACATTTGATATGGTATATTTCCTTGATGTTATTGAGCATTTGTATCAGGAAGAGGTTGATCAGGCTTTGACTGAAATCTTCCGCGTATTAAAGCCGGGTGGCAGGATAATATTGCATACATATCCTAATAAAAAATATTTTGAAATCGGCTACAAGTACTACACAAAACACATTTACCATATATTAAGTAAAATATTATTTGAACCATTCCTTAAGAGAAAAATCAGATACGATGATGATCCGCGCATACCATATGATAAAATTATGCATGTAAACGAACAAACGCTGGCGTCTGTAAAATCTAACTTAGTTCGAGCCAAATTCGTTATAAACAAAGCATATCTCAGTGACCTTTTTCTACTCAAAAGCCCTATTGGTATATTTCGATATTTACTATTAACCCCTTCATTACTCCCATTTTTAAAGGATATCTTTGCTAATAACATTTGGGCAGTTGGAATTAAGAAATAATTTAATTACTTTTTATGCTAAATCAACTAGTCAGATACATCCCAGTTATTAATTATATCGCTGAAAAAAAACCGGCGACTATCTGTGAAATAGGCAGTGGCAGTTATGGTATTGGTCGGTTTTTGGACATTGATTTTATCGGTATCGATACGACTTTTGATGATTATAGTAAAGAAATAAAAACTAATCAGAACACCAGGATGCGCCGAATAGTGGCAAGCGCCGACCGTATCCCCCTAGAATCATCCGGTGTTGATCTGGTTTTTTCGCTTGATACATTTGAACATATCAGCCAGACAGCGCGGGAACAATCAGTGAATGAAATATTGAGAGTGGCAAGCAAATACGCCGTAATCGGTTTCCCCTGCGGTGAACCGGCAAAAAAAATGGATATACTCATCAATAAATACTACCGGTTATTCGGCAGAAAGGCGCCGTTATGGCTGACTGAACATTTATCCATTGAATACCCGTCCGAGCACTTTATTGATGAAATTCTGAAACAGAAAGGTTATAAATATTCCGTAGTAAAAAACGAAAATGTTATATTCCATTTTTTGCTGGTTGTATTTGAAAGCCTCCCCCTATTGAATAAAATCTCAAGCAAAATTTCGCAATCAAAATCAGATACTGGCAGAAGGCTTGCCTCTTCAGTTAATTCCGGCAAATGCTACAGAAAAATATATTTTATTGAAAAATAATTTAATGTATAAATATACTTTTTCCGTAATAGTCCCCACATTTAACCGATTTGAAAAACTGGTGAAAGTTTTGCAGTCGCTGGAAAATCAGTCGTTTTCGAAACAAGCATTCGAAGTGATTGTTATTAATGACGGATCCACCCAACCGGAATATAAAAATACAATTTCACTAAAAAATAACTACTCATTTGAATTAGTATATTTGATCCAAAACAACAAAGGTGCCGCCGCCGCACGCAATATGGGTATAGATAATGCCAACGGTCAGTATATAATATTCCTGGGCGATGACACCTATGCAAGTATTGATCTGCTGTCCGAGCATCTGCGAAGCCATAAAAATGCCGGCGCTGAGATAAGTGCTCTGGGCTTTGTCGACTGGGACAAAAATTTGAAATTAAACAGCCTGATGAGATTTATTTCTCCGGCCGGGCCTCAGTTTGATTTCAGAATCAAAAACATCACAGATGTTGGGTATCGAAGATTTTATACTTCAAATATTTCCGTACCAGCTCATATTCTAAAAACAGAAAAGTTTAATGAGGGGTTTCCAGGATGCAATCTTGAAGATATTGAGCTTGGTTACCGGCTGGAAAAACTAGGACACAAGATACACTATAACCAAAAGGCGGTCGTATACCATGATCATTTTTATGCAGATATTAATAGCTACACCAAACGACAGGAATCAGCCGGAAGGAATAAAAGAATTCTGTTAAATCTTCATCCCGAGCTGAATAATTTATGGAGTAACCACAGTTTTCTAAAGCTTATTCTGATAAAAGATGCCGCTATTATATTATTTGCAAGTATTTTCAACCGCAAAAAAAATTTCTACTTGCGAGCTATATTTGAAAAAGCGCAAATAAAAGCTTTTCTAAAAACCAGGAAAGCGTAATTAATTATATCATTTAATATTTCTTTTCCAGGCGGAAATCTCATATTCCGGCCAGCTTTTATCTATGTGATATCCGTCCAGAATATCGGCAAAGTCAGAATTAGTATTAAATATTACCTTTGTCCGGCTGTCCATGAGAATAAGATTTACATTATTCTTCACATATTCAGACAATTCACCGGAAGGAATCAGATTCTTTGCCGTACCAATATAATCCGGCATATCAACCGGGCTAACAGCGTAAAGTGAAATACGCGATAAATCCATTACTGACCTGCGGTTATTGGGGGTAATATATACTAGCGCATTCGTAAAAACTTCTTCGTTCTCACTTGTGTTCTCCCGAATATATTCGCCTATTTCAATATATGACTTTTGACTCCAAATTGATCGTTGACGAATAGGATTATTTACATAAATTGATATCGATACATACCATATCCCTAGTATAACTAAAATGACAAATAGTTTCTCAACTAAACTCAAAACCTTATAAACTCTAGTTAAAATGATTATGCCGATAATTGCGATGACACTACCAGCGATAGTAAAGGGTAAAAAATAGCCAGCAAACCACTGAGCACTGACAATAAAAAATGGTATCGGCGCAAAGAAAATCAGAAATAGGACTCCCATGTCATTGGGAAATTTTACTTTATTGAAATTACATTTTGATAAAAAGAATAGCAGTATTAAAAGTGAAAATACTATTAAAATAAAAAATAAATACTTGAAATCGTTCGTCAACACACTAACCCCCCAGAGCTGAAGACCTTCCAGAGAAATATAACCGAGATATCCAATCATAATCATAATAAGAACAGATAAAACGAGTAGTATTCTATACAGGTACGGCTTATTTCTGAATATATTCTTTATGTATATCAATATGGCAAATAGAATCAAATAAACGTAATGATAATTCTTTATGAGCGAATCAAACAAAATTTTTATTTTATTCCCAAATCCCGCTCCAAATTTATACATGGAAACAACATATAGTCCAACAATGGCCACAGGTACAACAGTAGTTAAGAATATATTGGTTTTATCACTTGAAAACCATTTGGCTTTCATGACTCCTAATAAATATCCTATTAATACAAATATATAGCCTATTAGAAGTTCATTTGTGCCATATATAATCTCAAAATTTCTATATCCTGCATAGTAAGAAAAAAATATTATTGGAAAGAAAAATGGTATTGATAGAAAAATATAATATTTAAACAATTTTCTTATACCAAATTCACTGGCGTATCTTAATCCAAATATAAATCCAATGATCGGAAAATAAAAAATAGTTATCCGATAAAAATGCGCCGCCAGCCCAGCAGTAATTCCTGCAAACACTATATTTGAATTTCCTTTATTTTTCAGAATATTCAGTGTAGATAAAATTAACAGAGCCAGTACAAAAGGATATACGCCATATAGATTCCCCAGATAAGTGTTGTATATTACAAATGGTGAAAACGCAAAAAAACCAGCGGAAATCAATCCGACCTTTTTTGCTGAAATTCTTTTTCCGATTAAATAAATAATAAAGATAGTGGCACTTGAAAAACCAACTGATAATAAACGGGAGGTCAGTAAATTTGCTCCGAATATTTTAACAAATATCGCTAGTAAATAAATATAATAGGGTTCTCTGGTGAAATAATCCCGGAACGGTAAAAGTCCATCAAAAACCATTTTTGCGTCATAGATATGAATTCCTTCATCGAAATCGATGCCCCCTCTAACTGCAAGTATTAGCCGAATTAAAAATCCTAAAATGAAAATGGATACTAATCCGACGCTATACCATTTCCCCTGCTTATAGAACCATAACGCGAGTTTATTCAATAGAGGAATATTGTTTACCCTCGCGTATTTCTTCTTAAATATATCTGTTTTTTTCTGCTCGTCGATTTCATCTTTTTCTCTCTCATTATTAAAATCGATATTAATATTGATTGGTTTTTCATGGAAACTCTTAATGTAATTTCTGACAGGTTCCAACAGTAATAAGCCGACAAACAATATCAAATAATTCTGCCAAATATTGAACTGATAAATATCTATATAAGTCTGCCCGGCCAGTTCCCAAAGTGAATTCATCAACAGCAGTAGAAAGAATACCCATACCCAAGTCCTGTTTCGAACAAATTTCTTTCTTCCAAGCACACCAAATAATACAATAGAATCCAGTAAAATAAGCAAAAACACAAATATATCCAAATTAAACGTCCATGTAAATTTTTGCATCAGTGGCAACTGCGAAAACAGTACTATAATTGAACCTACAATGCCAAAAACAGACATAACCTGGGCAAACTGATGTAGCCTGTGATACTTACGTCTGATTAAAATCTTATTGCGTAATTTAAGAAAATTTACTTTCACAAATACATTTTCATTGATTATACAGCCTTCTTTCCAACTAAATATATCATACTACGAACGTATGTACAAAACTTGAATTACTGATGCTTTACTGCTAATATTCAATTACACTTCAATAGTATATACTGAGATATAGTGAATAAAAAGCGCCAATCTGGAAAGAATAAATCAATATATAAGCAAAATGTGCTTGCTGTTTTTTTGTATTTCATTTTCTCCATACTCCTAACATTTCCGCTTATACTAAATTACAAGAACAAAATTATCGGTAATGGCGGTGATGTTTTTCAAAGTTTGGCTGAAATTATTAATGACTTTGAAAGACTCAAAGCACTAGGGCATCTCCAGAGCATCTGGGACACTGTTAGTAATGCAAATCTGGATCCGGTAACAATTAATACATATTTCATGTTTTTATTTGGGCAACCGGCTGGCTATAATATATTTTGGTTTTTCTCATTTGTCGCATCAGGGTTCAGCGTATATCTACTGACAAAATACATTTTCACTCAACTGAAGTTCACCGGAGCGCGATTACAAATTTCCGCATTCATTGCTGGGTTTATTTATGCTTTCAGTCCGGCTCACTTTGCATGGGGCGGTTTTAGAGGGGCAACACATATTGAATGGATTCCTTTTACCGTACTTTATATAATGAAGTTCATAAAAAAACCGAGCCTAAAATATTTGCTTTCGTCTGGAATATTTTTTGTCCTCCTTATGCAGGGTGAACCACACTTCGCCGCCTTCTTTTTTATTTTTCTGATTCCTTTCCTCATATTTTATCTTTACTCCAATAATAGGATAATGAAAACCACGTTTTTCAGAAGATATGCCATCATTGGACTTGCTTTGGGAATCCTCTTGTTACTTTGGCACTATATCCCTTTAATTAACATATCAACATCAGAAGAAAATTATCTGAACCCAGGAATTGAGCAAACAATAAGATACTCATCAGATGCGCTTTCAATAATCACTCCTCCGGAATTCAGTACGTTATTTTCAAAATTATTTACTCCACTAAGAAATCTATTTACTGGCAATACAGCTGAAAATTCAAACTACCTAGGCTATACAGGATTGGCACTGTTTATTTGCTCACTGATATTTTACTCAAAGCAGAAAATTAAAGAACTGTATTTCTGGATTATTTCCGCAATCGGTTTTTTTGTCCTCTCGCTCGGACCCTTTCTTCATTTCGGAGGAACTATTGAACCTAAAATTCCCCTCCCCTATCTGCTGATCTATAAGTATGTTCCTTTTTTTGACAATATCAGATCAGTTGGAAGATTATGGGCTATTGCACTGCTTTGTTTTTCGATTGCTGCCGCGTTTGGTGTACAGTATGTTATTGCCAACAGAAAATATATATACCAACTACTGCTTGGCTTTTTAATAATAGTTATGCTTAGTGCTGAGTATTTAGCTCTACCGACTACCTTATCGACATTAAACTATTCTCCGTTTTATGACCAGATTAAAGCCGAAAAAGGAGATTTTGGCGTTGTAGACCTACCTGGTTCCACAAATTACCTTGCGGACGGTAAGACGCGCTACTATGCCTCAATTTACCAAAAAGAGCGTATATCAGGATTGGATCCTGCCAGAAAAATAGAAGGCAACTGGGATTTTCAATCCACAACACCAGTTTTATCTGAAATTCTGTATAATCTTCCAAATGGAAAAGACATTCCGAGAGATATTATCAACCATGATTATGAAAGACTGGCCAACAGCATATTCACTTATTACCATATCCCCTATCTGATAATTCAGAAGGAGTTTATCGGGACAGGACTCGATTATATCAAGCCGGATAGTTTTAATAGGCTCAGAGCTTTTATAGAAAATAACTTTGACATTGAAAATAAATATCAGGATAATTATATTTACTCCTACAAAATAAAACAGGAAATAAAACCAGACTCAGTCTATATTTCTATCGGTGACGGATGGGATGATTTTAATATCAACGATTACAACAGAAAGATTACTGACAAGGCTGATTTACAAATATTTAATCTAAACGACCATGAAACAAGTTTAAACATTGATCTGGAAATTAACTCATACAAGAACGAATATAACTTGGTGGAATTTTATTATAACAATCAGTTAGTCGCCAAACACTTTGCATATGAAGATAGTACCACTACCAACATCAAATTAGATAACGTCGTTGCAGGTGAAAGCACAATGGAAATCAGAATTTCAAATATTAACGAGCCATATAAGGATCCGAGGGTATATTTCAAAAATATTCACTATCAAATTATCTCTGAGCAGGTGGAAATGCATTCTGATTTTAATTATCTTGATAATGATGATACTAAAGCTGTTTTAATGCTTAACCCTCCCATCCAGTCTGATTCAATTAATACAGCAGACAATGATGGGCAGAAAATAAATAACCACCCGGTTATTTCATTGCAGGACTTCATTGAACCAGATCATAATGGCAATCAGAAATTGTTCAATACCTTACCGCTGATCAATGAGCTATTTCACATACCATACCAGAACGAAAATAAAGAATTATTACCTTTCCGGGATATCCGTGAAATTAATTACTACAAAGACTGCATTGCTAGAATACTGCATGATAAAGATATTGGATACATCTATCTTGATAAAAACATCGTCGATGAAAAAATAGAAGACGAACTATCAAATTATCTTGAAGAATTAATTCCATCAATACAAAAAATTGAAGGACATGATTATATTATTTATAAAATAAATGGGGTTGCCATTAATGACAGCGTGCCATTTGTTATCAGTGGCGGCTGGGATATTCTGGAAAATAAATTTGGCACAAACAAAAGACGGAAAATCAATGATGAGGCGTATCTATATCTATATTCCTATGAAGGAAAGCAGATCAACCTGACATTTGATGTTAGAACATGCTCAAATGAGAATACTTTCGCAGAAATTAAAATAAACGGCAAAGATGATGCGAAATTTACACTGAATGGAACTGATTATCAGACATTGTCGCTGACTTCCTTGAATTCACTGGAAAACGGAATAAATCAGATGACAATCACTATTCTTGATCAAGGAAACAATGAACAAAAAATCTGCCCAATTTGGGTATCGAATATGAAAATCTACACTAAAAAATAACCCTGCCTTTGGGTAATGTAAAATCAAAAGCACTAAACTTAGTGCTTTTTCCTTATTCACGTAAATTCAGTCTCTAGATATAATATATAATAATCCCGAGACAATAATGACAATCAGTATGCTTTTTATATCAAAAAATGCGGTAAGAAAGTTGTTGGCTATAGAATTGAAAGTAAACAAAATAAGATAATCAATCAAAGCAACAACAAACACAAACCAACTTGCTTTACTGATAAATACTCTTGTTTCTTTAATCCATAGCAAATTCATTCTAATTCTTGGTGAATAATTTACTTAAATATGATTTAATTTTATTTGGCAGACTCTGTAATGTTAAAGGAGGTTTCTCATAGCTAATTTTAATTTGGCTAATTTTTATTACTTCACCCGTACCACTCAATTGCGGGGCGCTTATTCGAAATCTGATATTGTCGTTGTCAGTCTTATACAACCTATTCAAATCAAAAGTAGCAGTATTCATCATCCACCCCCCTTCATTTTTGGGTGATGTGTAATCGGTAATTATATAATCCAGAGAATTAATATCTGTATTACCATTAATCCCGGAAATATTATCAGGCAAGGGATTAAAATACTGATTTCGAGTAAAGGCCATAAATCCGTTATAACTGATGTTTAAATCATTATTAGGAACGCTGATTTGTACAAGACCAGAATTATTTTGGTAATTAAAATCCTTGTTAACTAAATCAATATTAACTGTCTGGGCTCCAACCAGAACCTTCTGCAGTCCAGCAGGATGTGATGTTTTAAAATTCAAAACTGAGGATGCAGTAATTAGTTTTGTCGGCTTACTACCTGGGGCTAATGTCTTAAAATACTCTTGATTATCCATAAGGAACAGCGACTTACCAAAGACGATCAGGTGCTGATCGGCAGATATTCTGCTGATCACTGTATCATCGCTTCCTCTTATTTCCATACGGTATACACCCTCCGCCAAGTTTGGAATAATCACAGACAAATTCTGATTTGATTTGTAGATTCCAGTAATTCCTGTCTCCCCGTCATCGGAAAGCTCGGCCGTATATATTTTTTCACCATTACTCTGCCTATAAACATCAACCGTAACAGTATCCGGTCCGGCATACCAGTTCAAGTCAAATTTACCAAAACTGAAATTCAAATCTTCATCCTTCAAATATGTATATAGTGTATGACTACCCCGTAGACTGCTGTCAATCACAGTTTTATCCCGGGATTTTTGGTAGTCCGGAATTATTTTATTTTTTTCCAAACTATAAAAATACTCCCCCACCATTTCATCTATGGGAGGTCTTGTGATAAAACTCTGCACATCAGCGTATTTATCATCCTTTTGGTAAAGGGTTGTTTGATTCAGTGTTTCTTTCTTCCAATCGAGCAAATCGATCAGCTTGTTCTGAAGTGGCTTGGAAAGATAGTTTCCCGCGCTATCCGCCCGCGCACCAATTTCCAGAATCGGTACGGCGTCATTTTGGAAAGTTATTTCTGCCGTTACAGTCTGAAACCACCGTGGTATTTTAACATCAAAATACACCAAATCATCCTTCATCGCCTGTGACCAATCTCCGTTTATCTCCTCAGGTGGTAACAATCGCTGCCAGGGTTCTAACTTGGAAATATAATCAGAACCTTCAGAGAAATCATAAACAACTTCCAGCTTACCCAGTGGTACAAAATATTTGTTAAAAACCATTACAAAAAGCATTACGGATACGCCTAAAGCGGCTATCTTAATTCCCCAAAGTAAAATAGTTAAAACTTTCTTATAGATCATAAATTACTGCTTAATTATATGGGCTATTTAGTCATTGGTCAAACACGTATTGCTAATATTTAGTAGAATTGGCATGTCTATAATTCTGATTACTAATGATTAATTATATCTTTTCATGAGGTCTATTTTCTGATATACTTGCATTTGATTTATATGCATGTTTAATCAAAATGGCCCGCCATTATGACAATTAGAAAGACATTTTCATCTACTCTATTTATGCTGTTTTCGCGTATTTTCTTTCGGATAATGAGTGCCCTGATTGGAATACTTTTGGCAAGATACCTGGGTATAGAACAATTCGGTCAATATGCAACCGTAATCGCCTTTGTCAATTTATTTATGGTATTCAACGACTTGGGTGTTTCCAGATTAAGCCTGCTTGAAGGATCGAGAGATAAAGAAAAATTAGGAACTTTATTGGGTAACGGACTAATCATCGAACTCGTGCTATCGTTGGTTCTATTTGGCTTGATGGCCGTGATTGTGAAATTAATCGGTTACTCGGGAATAATTGTTAATCTATTTATAATACTGGCAATCGCCGAACTGCTGTTTGAAAGCAGAAAAATTTATCAATCCACCCTGCAGGCGTTAACAAAATTTAGCCTGATCAGTTGGCAACAGATTATTTATTCCGTACTGTTTTTCCTGCTTGTGCTGGCGGCCATGTTCTATAAACCCGAAGTTAAATTAGTTGCCTACATTCAGCTCTTTGTTTCCGCGCTACTATTTTTGTTCTATCTGATATTTGTGTTTAAATATGTCCGCCCGATTGTTAAATTGCGCGAGATACCTTCCCTATTAAAACGTTCGTGGATTTTTTGCATTTCGTCTGTTTTTTTTATCGTATATTTTCAGATCGACGCTGTGATGCTTTCGATTATGAAATCTGAAGTTGAGGTCGGACTGTATTCCGCCGCGTATCGTTTGGTGGTGGCATTTTATATGATACCGCAGATTATATTTCAGGTTGCCCTACCACAAATATATAAGTTCAGTCTGAGTAATAAAGAAAAACTGATCAGGATAACCCATACGATACAAAAATTTCTGCTGGCGATCGCTGTCCCTATAACCGTTATACTGTGGCTGGGAGCTGAACAGATTATTAAAATCGTCTACGGCGCGGAATACCTTCCGGCTACAATCGTAATGCAAATAATGGGTGTCATTATCATTATCCGTTTCTTTACCTATGGTTCATCAGAATCAATTACCGCAATCAACAAACAAAAAGTCCGGGCGGGAATCGAGGGAATTACGGCAGGACTGAACATTGTGCTGAATCTGTTTTTAATTCCGTTATACAGTTACACGGGGTCGGCTATTGCCACCCTGATATCCGAGCTGGTGCTTGGGGTGCTGTTTTATGTTTATATCGAAAGATACTTTCAACACGGGATTCTCAAAAGTCTGAAATACCTGCTACCGACCCTCATCTGCGGATCATTAATGGCAATAATATTTTTTGCGCTTTCTGATAAAATGAATATAATATTTAATTCGATAATCAGCACATCAATATATTTATTAGCATTATATTTTATCAGATTTTTAGAATCATACGATATTAAATTGATTAAAGAAATATTTCCGTTTCTCGATAAATCCTCAGTAAACAAACAAAACATATCCAATGAATAAGGACGATAAAAAAATAAAGATCGCTATTTATGGCTTGGGGAATTTTGGCTATGCGTTTCTGAAACATTTCGACAGAAAGCATACCGACCTATTAATCTATGGATTTGACCGGGATAAAAAACTGATTGAACATCTAAAAAAGGATCGTACTCATCTTTCGCTGTATCAGGAATATAGGGTTTCAAAAGATGTTATATTTGCCGACAGCATGAAAGAGCTCCTTGACGACTGCGACATACTGGTTCTTGCCGCCCCGTCACATGCCACCAGAGAAGTTATCAAAAAAATCAAACCATACTTACCAAACGATATTATTATTGTAAATACATCAAAGGCACTTGATTATCAAACAGGTGGCAGACTTTCGGAGATCATTTATAAAGAATTAAGAGGAATGAATTATCAATATGCCCTATTTGCCGGCGGTACCATTGCGGCCGATTTATTCCGACACGAACCGCTGGGCGCCACTATGGCCTGCGGTGACCAGAAGACATTAACCAGGCTGATAAAAGTATTTGAATCAACGAACCTCCGCGTCTATCCCAGCTCTGATCTTTCGGGTGTTGAATATGCTTCGGCCTTTAAAAACGTAGTTTCCATACTGGCCGGGATAATCAAGGGAATGGGCTTTTCCTACGGCTCGGAAACACATATTATTACAGTTATCGCAGCTGAGCTGGAAAACATCGTGACGGGGCATTTAGGAGGCAAAAAAGCTACATTTAGCATGAAAAGCCAGGCTTGGAGTAACGATCTCTGGATGAGTTGCACAGGGTCTACTAGAAACAGGGAATTTGGTATACTATTAGGCAAAGGGGTAACACCCGATATAGCAATCTTGCGCATGAAAAAACTGGGAAAGACCGTTGAGGGAATTAATACTATTTCTATTCTGAATAAAATTGTACCCTTAGCTGACTACCCTCTTCTGAAATTTCTTCATTCGTTGATTGTGAAAAAGAATATCAAAGTTGAAGCAATACGGGATATAATATTTAAGTAATAAATATAAAATAATGAAAGCGGTAATTTTGGCGGCAGGGATGGGAACCAGATTTGGCACATTAATTCCAAAACCTTTGACGAGTCTGAAAAACGAGAAAACGATTTTAGATTCACAGATAACCAAACTGTCTAAGGTCGAGGGATTGGATAATATTTTTATTGTTGTGGGTTATAAAAAAGAAATAATAATGGAAGCGCACCCGGAAGGGATATTTGTTTACAATGATGCTTATGCCCACACCAACACAGCCAAAAGCTTGCTTACTGCCCTGGAAAAAATTAATGATGACGTCATTTGGCTGAATGGTGACGTGTATTTTGACTCAGCAATTTTAGACCTGCTAGTAAATTCGGATACATCCGCCTGTTTAGTGGATACTAAGAAATGTGGTGACGAGGAAATTAAGTACAAACAGACTGATCAGGGATTTATTAAAGAGCTGTCAAAGGAAGTAAAAGAAGGAGTAGGAGAAGCGGTGGGGATAAACCTGATTAAGCAAAAAGATCTAGATAATTTTGTCAGTGAATTGCGCAATGTCGGTCAAAAGGACTATTTTGAAAAAGCTTTAGAAAACCTCACGCTTTCTGGCAAACTGAACCTTAGAGCTATTAATATCGGCAATTATTATTGCAAGGAAATTGATTTTGAACAGGACCTGCTTGAAGTTCAAAATTATATTAATACACTTGATACTAAAAACGGAGAAATCTAGCATGGAAAAGCTCCCATCGATTAAGGAACTAAAAGCAACCATACAGCCGGATCCCAAAAAAGAAACGGTATGGTATGCAAAGTATATAATAAGAAAGGTATCAATTTATTTTACCTGGATATTGTTGCATACGCCTTTGACCGCTAATCAGGCAACATTGATACAGATGGTGCTGGGAATTGCCGGCGCGGTGTTGCTTGCTTTTGGCGGATATCAATGGTCCCTATTGGCACTGCTTTTAATCCAACTAGGATATGTATTTGATTGTGTAGACGGTGAAATTGCGCGATATCGAAAGAAATCATCTGTAAATGGTATATTCCTCGACTCGCTTAACCACTCAGTAGTAATACCATTTATTTTCCTTGGTTTAGTTATTTTCTCATATAATTTAGTAAATGAAATATGGATACTTTACGTCGGCTTAGTTCTGGTGATCATCTCCGGCGACCCGGTAAAAAAAGGTATGCTCTCCACATTATTTTATATGCTGGAAAGACGGGAAAACCCTAAATACAAGTTTGAGAATATGACACAGGATGAGGAATTACATACCGAAGAACAGAATACACAGTTATCACCAGATATGCCGGTTAAGAAAAAAATGCTTTCCAATATAATCGAATCAGTAGCAAAGGATATCTCAGAATATCCGACATCAATGAATATTATTACGCTAACGGTAATTGCTGACTTACTTATCAATAAATATTCGGCACAGGGTATATATCCTCTATCTCTGTATTTGACGGTATTTTATTCAGTATTTCTTATTCTAAAAGAGATATACTTTTTCAGAAAAGTATATAAAAACCGGGATATTGAAAAAAAATATATCCGTTTTATCCGCTAACTTCTCCTAAATTAATCCAACCCAAGCCCGATATTTCTTACAATGCTTTGTAAGTCTTTTTTGTATGCCGCGAGATCGACCTGTTTTAATGCGATATAATTATATCCTTGATCCAAACCTTCCACTATTTCAAGAACGTACTTTAATGGTATATATGCGTTAGCATCTTTGACTTTGTATACATATAACTCAGTTTCTATGGAGTTTATCACATTTGGAGGAATGCTATTTTGCATATTGCGAACTTTGTTAATATCGATGATTTCCGTCTGCTGAATGTACCCAGTCAGATTCGACTCTTGATTCAGTTCGTTGTATTTGAATGTAAATGCATCAACAAATTCAAGATTATCGTCCCTATATCCTTTGAAATAGTTTGAATTCGGCTCATCCGTCACAATGTAGACCTCTTTATAATTATCAAGTAGCTGAATAAAATCCTGCTCTGACCGGCTATTTTCCCAATTCATTATTGAAGTCAAATCTTCATCACTCTGCTCCCAATTCGGGTATTTTAACAGCAACGCGGGTAAATCTTTCTTAAAGTCTTCAACACGATATAAATCAATATTCGGTAGCGCATCCATATCATAGAAATAGTGCTGAATCACCGCTATTTTTTGCCAATCCCACCCGGGGTTCATTACTACCAGTGATTCTTTGGGAAATATTTTATTAAATGATTCTACCTGATCCAAAATTCCGTCGTTCTCTACAAAAAAGAAAATTGATCTGGTCGTAACTATTCCGATAAGTACTAAAGAAAAAGCAACATATTTCAATTTTCGGCCAGCTAGATTTAATCGGGACAAAACAACCGCTGACATTATTATAAATAGCGGTATTAAGGTTGGGAAAAATCTTCTCATAAACCACGGTTGGTCCAGCGCAATATTCGGTTCAATGATAAAGAAAAATGCGGGCAGTAAAATTACTGTTATCCACAGTTCTTTTTGCGTAAATATTTTCTTTTTTAATCCAAGCAATATTATGAAAATATAAAGGAAGTAAAAATAAAACACAAAATTTTCCATAACATACTGGGTACGATAAACTATCCATTTTAAATCACCGACCCTGATTGAATACAGAAAAACCGCTTCAAAAATTATGATCAGTCCGACTATGGACCAAAAAACCAACTGCTGAAAATCAATTTTCTTTCTGAGTTTAATTACAGATACCACTAGGGCTATCAGCACCAGTACAAACAATAAAAGAATATAAATATTTTTATAAACAAAATCAAAACCTTCAAAAACGTCAACTGCCTGGGTTAATATATAACCAGCCTTGTATTTCGAAATATAAAAATAAAAGATGAGCAGATTAACAAATGTAATTACCAATCCAATAATGCATGCAAACTTATCTCTAAAAACAATATCACTATTTTTTCTAATTATCAGAAATAGGGTGACGATACAGTAAACCGCAAAAAATATAACCCCTTCCGGTCTGGTTAAAAGCAGTAAAGAATATGGAATTAATCCAAGTAATAAGTATCCGGTTTTCTTATTCTTTAACGCCGATATCAGTAGCCATATACCAAGCCAGATTAAAAAAATCGAGATGTTTTCAGAAGTAGTCCGTTTCGGAAACCAGAAAAATACATAGGATGATGACATTAGCAATATCCCAATTAAAGATGCTTTTCTGCCGGCCAAATTTTTTATCAGATAATAAAATACTCCGAATGTTAGAAAAAATAGCAGGACATTTGCCCACATTAATGCTCCCAAACCGCCGAACAAATTATACACCGCGAGGTATGTCGTATAAGATGGTAAAAATTGTGAAGTGAATGTATCCCCTCCCAAACTCCTTACTCCATGGACCGGACGTGAAAAATAATCATTCCATTCCAGGGAACCTGATATCGACAACCGATCCGCCGCATAAATATAGCTCAAATCATCCCGGCCCGTCGGCATGTCGTGGTGAAAATATCCGATGACAAAACAAAACACGGCAATAAAAATAAATGAAACTAGTGCCAGTACATTGCTTTTTTCCTTTTCCGTCCGTTTTATAATATCAAATATAAAATATATACATGCTACGGCTGCTAAAACAGTCAGCAAAATTACGGGTAGAAAAGTAAAATAGCCGAAAACAGCCAGCAATAAAATAGATGATAAGTAGACAGTAAATAGAATGCTGATTCTAAGAAATAATTTTTCTAACCGCATATATTAATTGAAAAAAAGGTGTATACACAAGCTTTATTATATAATAGCACTTTTCTTTAAAACCATAATAGCGATGGACAATTGTCCATCTGGCCTTAATCATATATGCAGCTTTTTTAAACAAATATGAATTTATTTTTAATTTGGTATTCAGCTCTTCTTTATGAATAATTGTAGTACTATTGACGACACCCAACTTATAACCTGCTTTAACCGCTCGAAGACTGAAGTCGACGTCTTCACCGTACATGAAGAATTTCTCATCGATGAAGCCGATCTTATCAAATACTGACTTTCTGATAAATAAAGCACATCCCGAAAGCCAATCTGCTCCAAAACTCTTTACTTCATCATTCATGATGGCCTTTTTATTAATATGTTCCCCCACCTTGGTGGTCGGATGTTTAAGAATTTCTACCCCCCTAAAAATACGTGATCCGGCAAACCAGATTCTATTGTTGTTCGGATACAGAACTATCGGCGATACCATGCCGGCATCTTTATGGTCCGCAAGATAATTTACACAGGCGGATACAAAATTGTTTGATACTTCAGTATCCTGGTTAAGTAACGCGACGTAATCAGCGCCGAGGGACAGTGCTTTTTTGATTCCGATGTTATTTCCACCTGCAAACCCGAGGTTTTTTTTATTTTCAATCAACGTGACATTTCCGAATTTTTCTTTGATAATTTCGACAGTCCGGTCGTTTGAGCCGTTATCCACTACAATCACACCAAAATCCAGTTCCGGTTGATTATAAACTGAACTCAGACAATCATAAATGTATTTCTCCCCATTCCAGGTGACAATTATAATATACAGCTTATGATGCATTAACTATTTTTAATATTAGTTATTTACCCTGATATGATAAAATTATGCAGCGGGATCTTTTTGAATCCGCAGAAATTCCTTTAAATACAGATCACTGACCTGTTGCCAACTGTAGTTCTGTTTCGTGTATTCCGAAACCTGCAGAGACAGCTCATCTAGATCAACATTATCCAGAATATCCCTGATTTTATCTTCAAACGCCTGAGCATTACCCGATTCCACCAGGAACCCATTGTGCCCTTCGATGATTGCGTCGTTGATTCCTTCTATATTGGATGCCACGACCGGTAAACCTTGAATTGCGGCTTCAATCGCCACAATCCCGAATCCCTCGACATCTCCTTCGACCCGTATATTGGGCATAATAAAAATATCCGCGGTTTGAAAAAGCATTTCCCTTTCCTTATCACCAACCCTGCCAACAATAAATATCCGATTGCCCAACCCCCGTTCATGAACGGAATGTTCTATTTCCTCCCGGTTCACCCCTTCACCAACTACAATGTATATAACTTCCGGCGGCAGTTTTTCAAATACTTCACTGATAAACCATTCCACACCTTTTCGCGGAATTAACCTGCCCAGCGATAATAACACTTTTCTGTTATCCAGCGACAGGTCAATGAATTTTTCCAAATCATTTTTATGAAATTCATTTCCATTAGCCGGAACAGCTACTCCATTCGGCACAAATTTGCATTTCTTTCTCTTTACCCCCCTTTTAATACACTCCTCCACCGTATTCTGACTGACCGCGAATACTCGATCCATTTTTTTCAAGAAAGGCGTAACCAGCTTCTGATATTGAAACTTGTTATACGTAACATCCAGTCCGTGCGCAGTCACGAAAACCGGTTTTCGTGTTATCAGCTTCAATAAATATCCCATCGGCACCAGCAATGCATCGCACAGATAGATTACATCCACACGCCAAAAAAGCACCAAAGTCTTCAGGAAGGCATACGGCAAAAACCAGACCAGATGGTACTGGGAATGCTTTAAAGCGATTACATATTTCCGGCAATTAATATTATTAATCAGGCCGTAACTGTAATTCTCCATCCCGCCCACTTGTGGAGGGTATTTTCTGGTAATAAACAGTACTTTCATTTTTGCAAAGTATTTTTCTTACTCCGGTACAGTATTTCTTCTAAAGTTTTTCTGTTCCAACCGATTGCTGATGCAATTAGTGCTAACACAAGCACTTGAAATCCAACTAATATGAGAATCGCGGCAATTATCAATGACTGAATATGGCCATCCCCACCCCTGATATCATGAATGAAATAATATAAAAATCTAATAACCAGAATAATACCTGGGATTATAATTAATGATCCAATAAATGATAATACCCTCAAAGGCTTATATACTGTAAACACCCTTAAGATAACAAATATAGATCTTGCTAAATGTTTTGGAATACTTTTGATTAGCCTGGATTTTCTGGTGACCTTGCGCGCCATAATCGGAACGGACGTCACAATTAAATTGTTATCAACTGCCTGAATCAGTGTTTCATGTGTATACGTATGCCTAGAAAGAATTGATATTCTCATCACCGCTTCCCTGGTATAGGCACGGAATCCAGATGAAACATCCAGAGTCTTTTTCACACCAATCAAACGGGAAACAAAGTAACTACCCATTAAATTCAGGTACTTATTGGCAGCCGGCATGTATTCTAGCTTTCTTATCTCCCGGTCACCAATTACAATATCCGCCCTCTGATCTAAAATAGGCCTGATCAGATCCGGTATTCGAGACTGATTATAGTGATTGTCACCATCAGTGTTCACAACTATATCCGCACCTCTCTCCAGAGCGGCCGCCATTGCATCCTGAAACGTTGCTGCCAGCCCCTTATTCTGTTTATGCGATATAACATAATCCGCTCCGGCTGTTTTTGCCAGCTCAACTGTCCGGTCCCGAGAGCCGTCATCTAAAACTAAAACCTTCACATCAGTAATTCCACTAATTACGCGTGGAATTTCTTTAATAACTGCTTCAATATTTTCCTCCTCGTTGTAAGCCGGAATTGTGACAATTAATCGCATTTTTTTATCTGCCAATACTTAAGTAGTGAAATCCCTTTTCTTCCATTTCTTCCAGCGTGAAGATATTTCTGGCATCCATAATATAGGGCTTATCCATTATTTTCTTCAGCTTGAATAAATCTATTTCCTTAAACTCCGGCCATTCGGTCAGAATAATCAGCGCATCCACATCTTTTACTGTTTCCCAGACATCTGCACAATATGTAATCTTATCTTTGAATATTTTTCTTGCCTCATCCTGCGCCACAGGATCAAAAGCCTTTACTTTTACACCTTCCTGCAATAATTTATCTATAACAACAATAGAAATTGACTCCCGCATATCATCCGTATGCGGTTTAAAAGCCAGGCCCCAAATACCAATCTTTTTTCCTTTCAGACTTCCAATCAGTTTTTTTGTCTTTGTGACAACATGTCTTTTTTGAGCATCATTTACATCTTCCACAGCTTTCAGAATGGAAAAATTATAACCGTATCTATCTGAAGCCTTGATTAATGCTTTTACGTCCTTCGGGAAACAGCTACCGCCATACCCTCCGCCCGCGGATAAGAAAGAATGCTTACCGATTCTCTTATCCAGCTTCATACCTTCCGCCACGAAATCTACATCCGCTCCGACCTTCTCGCAGATATTGGCCAGGCTATTGATAAATGAAATTTGTGTTGCCAGCATTGAATTTGAGGCGTATTTGATCAGTTCCGCACTTTTTACATCCGTAAATACGATCGGGGCCTTGAAAGGACGATATAATTCTTCCATTATTTTCCTGGCCTTATCATCACCATTACCTATCACTACTCTATCTGGATTCATCGTATCATAAATTGCCGATCCCTCTCTTAAAAATTCCGGATTGGATACCACACTAAAGTTTCCTTTATATTTTTTCTGAATTATTCCTTTTACAATATCCCCTGTTCCGACCGGGACCGTGCTTTTATTCACAATAATCCGATAGCCATCCATACTCAGTGCAATTTCCTTGGCAACTTGCTTTACATATTTTAAATCTGCTTGACCGTCTTTATCCGAAGGAGTTCCTACGGCAATGAAAATCACTTTGCCATTTTGTACTGCCAGCTTAGTGCTAGTGGTAAAGATAATCCTTTTCTGTTTGATATTCTTCTTTACCAGCTCGGAAAGACCCGGTTCATAAATAGGAATGATCCCCTTTTTCAAATTCTCTATTCTATTTTTATCGATGTCTACGCAGGTTACGGTATTACCTAACTCTGCAAAACAGGTGGCGGTGACGAGACCGACATATCCTATGCCAATGACTGATATTTTCATATGCTCTTTGTATTAATTATTTCCAGTTATTTATTTAACTCTTTTTTAAACCATTCAATCGTTGTATTTAAACCTTCATCAATCCCGACTTCCGGAGTCCAATTTAATTTTTGCTTGGCTAATGAAATATCCGGCTTTCTGCGAACTGGATCGTCCTGTGGCAGATCTTCATAAATAATCTTGGAGTTGGATCCCGTCATTTTAATTATTTTTTCCGCCAGTTCCAGGATTGTGCTTTCCACCGGATTGCCGAGATTTACCGGTCCGTCGAAATTCTCCGTATTCATCATAGTTACAATGCCTCGAACCATATCCGACACAAAACAGAAACTTCTGGTCTGATCGCCCTTGCCATAGATTGTAATATCCTCTCCGCGTAAAGCCTGCAAGATGAAGTTTGATACTACTCTGCCGTCGTTAAAGGCCATCTTCGGTCCGTAAGTGTTGAATATTCTGACAATGCGGATATCCGCTTTATTTTGTAGTTTGTACGCGTACATCAGAGACTCAGAGACCCTTTTACCTTCATCATAACAGCTCCTCGGGCCGATTGGGTTGACATTACCCCAATACCCTTCTTTTTGCGGATGTTCTTTGGGATCTCCATACACTTCAGAGGTGGATGCCTGTAGAATACGCGCATTGCATCTTCTGGCCATTCCCAGCATGTTCACCATTCCGACTGTAGAAAGTTTGATGGTCTTAACCGGATTTTTTTGATAGTGAATTGGAGAAGCCGGACATGCCAGGTTGTAGATTTGATCCACTTCCAAAAAAATAGGAAATGTAATATCGTGCCTGATCAGCTCAAAATTATTATTTGCAAGCAAGAGTTGAATGTTTTTTTTCTGACCGGTAAAAAAGTTATCAATACAAATAACCTCATCCCCTTTGTTGAGCAGGTACTCGCATAAATGCGAGCCGATAAAACCCGCACCGCCTGTAACTAGAATCTTGGCCATATTATATTATTTCTTTAATGCTTTTTTCAGCACTGCGACTTTATCAGTTTTCTCCCAGGTAAAATCTTTATCACTCCTACCGAAATGGCCGTAGGCCGCGGTCTTTTTGTAGATCGGTCTAAGCAGTTTCAGATGATTGATAATACCGGCCGGGGTCATTGGGAAATTCTTTTTCACCAGCTCTACAATTTTTTCCTCGGAAATTTTTCCGGTACCTTTGGTATCCACCAAAACACTGATCGGCTTGGCGTAACCGATGACATAAGCGAGTTGCACTTCACATTTTTCCGCCAGTCCGGCCGCAACAATGTTTTTGGCAATATAACGCGCCATATAGGAAGCGGAGCGGTCAACCTTTGACGGATCTTTTCCGGAGAATGCTCCTCCACCATGGCTACCGTGTCCGCCGTAAGTATCAACAATAATTTTTCTCCCAGTGAGTCCGGCATCAGCAGGAGGACCGCATTTTACGAAACGCCCCGTAGCATTCACAAAAAATCTGGTTTTAGCATCAATGTACTTACCACAGACCGGCTTGATGACTTTATTGATCACATCTCTTTCAATTTTTTTGGATGATACATTTTCGTTATGGCTAGTGGCTACAATTACCGTATCAATTCTTTTTGGTTTACCGTTCTGATATTCCACGGCTACGGCTGATTTACCGTCCGGTCTTAGGTATGGCAGTGTTTTGTTTTTCCTTACCTGAGCCAACCGATGGGTTATTTTATGCGCCAACGCAATCGGCAGCGGCATATAGTCCTTAGTTTCATTGGTAGCGTAACCGAACATTAATCCCTGGTCGCCCGCCCCCTGTTCCTTGAACTTGCCCTTTCCGCTATCCACACCCTGGGCGATATCCGGGCTCTGTTCGTTAATTGTTACCATCACACCGCAATCCTCCCAATGAAAACCGATTTCGTGGTCATCATAACCGATTTCTTTGATGGTTTTCCTCACAACTCCCGCAACATCCACGTATCCTTTAGTCCTGATTTCACCACCAACCACCACTAGTCCGGTTGTGGCAAAAGTTTCGATTCCCGCGTGCGAAAATTTATCTTGTTTTAATAATTCATCTAAAATAGCATCCGAAATCTGATCACAGACTTTATCCGGATGACCTTCGGTTACTGATTCGGATGTGAAAATATAATTCCGCTTATTTTTTACAGTTTTAGACATTATTTATTTTGTTAAGGTTTGTTAGGATTAAAATTTAAAATATGACTGCTCCCACGCATATATTCGATAGTTTCCTTCAGTCCACTCGACAATGGTACGACCGGAAACCAGCCTAGTTTTGCTTTCGCTAATGTTATATCAGGCACCCCTTGTTTGGAGGTAAAGGGCAATGCCTCCTTATATACAACTTTTGAACTTGACCCGGTAATATTAATAATCTCGCTCGCTATATCAACTATCCTATGCTCCTCCGGATTGCCGATATTCAGTATCCCGGTGAAACTCGCCTTCATTGCCCGGGTTATTGCTTCGATCAAATCATTGATATAACAAAAAGTACTGTTGGCATTTTCATCGCCGTAAATTTCAATATCCCTGTTTTCGATCGCGGATACAACGAAATCAGGAATCATCCTGCCGTCATCCATACGCATTCGAGGACCGAAAGTATTAAAAACACGCAGAATTTTCGTCTCTAATTCATACGCCCGCTTATAATTCGTAACCATGCTCTCAGCAAATCTTTTTCCCTCGTTATAACAACTTCTGGGTCCGACCGGGTTAATAAAGCCCCAGTAATCTTCCTGAAAGGGGGCGTTTTCCAGCGGTTCGCCGTAAACTGACGAACTGGAAACATGCAGAAACTTAGCCTTATATTTTACCGCCAGTTCCAACATGTTGCGCGTACCGTGCGAATTGGTTAAAAGTGTTTCAATCGGGATTCTATTGTATTCTTTCGGAGAAGTCGGGCAGGCCAGATTAAATATCTGTTGTATGCCCTGGAATTCCACTTTGAATTTTTTCAAACCCGGATACTTGGCCAAATCTATTGGCTCATTAATGTCATGGCGGACAAACTCAAAATTCGGATGATCGAGTAAGTGGTCAATATTGCGTTCTTGTCCGGTAATAAAATTATCAATACAAATGACTTTGTATTTTTTCACCAGCTCATCGCACAGATGCGATCCAATAAACCCGGCCCCGCCGGAGACTAGGACATTCTCTTGGTCAAAAATCGGTGTCTCAGTCATTTTTTTTGAATATTATATTTATTAGTCATGGAGTTCCATTTTATTTTCATGAGTTCCATGAAAGTACTCACGTAATTGGAAAATCCCGAAACTTTTGTGGCAAAATCGTTGATCCAATGCACCGGCACCTCCTTAATCTTGAACCCCATCTGCTTGGCCAGCCACAAAACCTCAAAATCAAACCCCCACCGGTCAATAGTTTGATTTTCAAATACTGCGACAGTTCTTTTGTTAAAAAGTTTAAATCCGCATTGTGTGTCCTGAATCCCGGGGAGCAGTATCAGCTGGATGAATTTGTTTCCGACTCTGCCTAAAAATTCCTTAAACTTCGGCTGATGAATTTCTATATTTGAACCTTTCATTGCCCGTGAACCGATAACCACGTCAAAATCTTTTGTGTATTGTACGAATTTTTCCACTTCTTCAATCGGTGTTGAAAGATCCGAGTCAGAAAAAAGAATATACTCGTATTTGGCCGCTAACATGCCTTGTTTTACCGCGTATCCTTTTCCCCTGTTCTGCTCCAATTTTATTATCCGAAAACGATCCGTACTCAGTTCACTTATTACATCTAAAGTCCGATCATTACTCCCGTCATCAACAATGATAATCTCATATTCCTGACAAACCTGATCAAGGTACTTGATGATTATTGCCAGTGATTTCGCAATTCTTTTTTCCTCGTTATAAACCGGAATTACAAGGGAAAGTGCTTTAAATATGGGTACTTTATTCATTTCTGATCATCGTGATTATAACTTAAACTTCAATATTTTACAACTCGCCGTTTTGGTCTGTTACTTCTGGTCGAAAAGTCCATATTTTGTTAATTGTGAAATTCCAGAACAATACCACGCTGATTGCCATTGCTTTTGATATTAGGTCGTGCAACCCCACCCTCGTGACCAAAAAGTAAAGGATTGTCTCGTTCAATGATAGTCCGACTGCGCTTACCAGTATGAATTTTGAATATTGAATTCGGATTCTTTTATTTTTATCCTTAAAAGTCCAGTTTTTGTTGAATATATAACTGGAAGAAGCAGCAACAACAAAAGCAATAAAGTTTGCCCACAAGTAGTGCGTTTCCCAAAATTGCGAGGAACGGGTTAAACCGAAGTAAATGCCAAAGTCAACAAATGTGTTAGCGGTACCGATAATTGCAAATTTAATAAATTGCGCAATATATGGGCGACTTCTGATCTGTTCGTGGTTTTTGATAGCGTGATATATTTTCTTCATATTTATTTTTCCGCCAGCGTCACCCCCAATAATGTCAACTTCTCTCCCGAGCGGATGTACTGAATATCAACTTTGTCCCCCGCCTTATGATTTTGAATAAGCTCCGACAAACTATCGGTTTTTGATATCTCTTTTCCATCAATTGCTGTAATAATGTCGTCTTTCTTTAAACCCGCTATTTCCGCAGGACTGCCGTTCTCAACTGCTGTGATTGATAATGAATCGTTTCCGTATAATAATGCACCGACCGTGTTTTCACCGACAATATTGATATCGAGCTGGGTGGTCCGGCTTAAATCAATATACCTTGTTCCAAAGTATACCCTGCCCGGTGCACTATTTGTCAGAATTTCCGGAATTATCTTCTGAATATATTCGCCCGGCAGAATCTGATCTATTATATTATTCTGGTCAGCTGTTGCGATCCCGACTACTTTTCCGTCATTTGTAACGAGCGGCCCACCCAGAAAAACATCCGGCAGAGAATTTGTTATTTGTATCTGATCGTTGAGTTTTTCCGAGGAATACACAATATCAGTAAGTTCATGATCAGGGTAGTAGAGTAAGTCTCTGATTGTTGAAGATTCACTTTCATAAGTTCCATTTACTTTATTGGACAGAGCCAGCACCTGCTGACCGATATGCAAGTCCTGAGGATTAATGAATTCTGCTATGGATAAACCCGTAGTGCTAATCCTGAAGAAAATAAGATTCGTCGCGGAATCCGACATTACCTTTTCAGCTAGATATATTTTCCGGTCAGACGTCACTGCCACATATTCTTTTGCCAGATCAGTTATTATTTGATTTGTCGTCACCAACAGTCCGTCATTGGTAAGAATTAGCGCATTACCCAACGCATTGCCAAACTGGTAATTATCATCCAATAGATCCGCGTTGTCCGGGTTGGTACCTTTCTTTTCAAATATCGTGACCACAGCGGGTTGTATTTGACTCAATGTGTTGAGTACTTGCAGTTCCTGAGCTTCAATTGTTTTTTCATTTTTTACAATTACAACATTGCCTTCATTCGGATACGTTCTGACATACAGCGAGCTGATCACTGGCAGATTAGGATATGCTACCGCCAAGGCATTTACAATGGTCTCGCCGAAAATTCCTGCAAAAAAACCGGACAGAATCGCTAGTACTAGAATCAGCACTCCGTTGTGCTGTTTTATCCGCGGTTTGTCAAAAGAAGTCTGCCCGTCTGATTTGTAGATATCTGCCACTATATCTTTTTTGTTTCGCACCTTTGGTGATGTTGGTACTGGTTTTGTTTTCATATATTTTTTTAAGACTTATTTTATAAATTTATGTCCATCTTGCGGATAAAGCGACTACAATAAAAACCGAAACACTGATTATAATATATCGTTTAAACACTTTACGATCAAGGCTCTTGAGCAGCCAATAACGGAATATGCCGACCAGAAAATAATAACTGAGCGCAATAATAATTCCGTTAACCAGATAACTGGAAGGCAGAAACACCGTTGCCCAGAATATTTCCGCGACAAGCAAAGCTAGCATGCCAGCCACTGTATAATTACCTTTTAAAACAATCTTATTTATCCAAATCATCTGGATGACTAATACATAAGTAAAGATTAATACAAAGAGTGCTGACATCGCTCCGGATGTTCCAAAAAATACCATATTACTGTGAAAGGAAGCTCCCATAAAAAATACGGATACCAGGTTAACATATGCTGAAATATTTTCTAAGGCGTAAGGCTGATATTTGACCGGCTGATACAAATATAAAAAAGTATTCTCAATGAAAACCCCGTACAAAAATACCACAAAGAAGATGAACAACTGCGTTGAAATTACACCTTCGACAAAAAAAATAAAAATATAGGCAGAGGCAATTAAAAAGACCGGCGGTATTAAAAATTGCCATATTTCCTTTAATTCTATTTTTTTCCAGGCTAAACCGATTATTGAAATGACTACTATCGCCTCCAGAATTAGTATGATGTATAAAAACCAGTTCGGATTAAAAACTAAAATTTCAAACAAAGCTAGAACAGCTAGTAAAGAAAAAATGGAACTGATTCTGCGTATGATTATCATACCATTAAAACCAATTATTATGCTTACTGGTTAATTTAACTGATTGGGCATCATAATCATTTTTCAGCCAGACCTGATTTTCCTCATTATCATCTTTTTCCACAAACATAATTTTTCCGTTGTTATCCCAGGTAATTGCTGATACTTTATAATTAACTGGAAGCGCAACTTTATCATCCAGTGAAATAAACAGAGTTCCGGCAAGTTTTTCTTCTGAAAATATCGATAACAACAATTCATTCCCCACCGGACTCTTTACCAGTCGGTATAGCATTCCATCTTTCGGCTGAATTTTAATCTGAAACTCTTCCGAATAACCTTCTCCACGCAAACTGATTGACGCCAGACTAATATATTCACCGCTGGCATCAATAAAATAAAGCCTTTCACTCCCCGACACAAACACCGGCCCTACCCCGCCGACAAACATGGTATTCGGGTCTTCCAGTTTTCCGTCTTCAGCGATTGTCCGGATAATTATTTCAGTCTTTGCGATACCTGACGAAGAATTTTCCGTATAAACAATCGACGAACTGTCATCCGACCAGGAAAAATCGTATGCAGATGAAGTAACTCGCTCCTTATGGCCGTTGACTGTATTAATAATATACAAATGATTCTGGCTATTATCCCGCTCAAGATATGCCAGTAGAAGTCCGTCCGGAGAAAATAGTAATCTATTGGGGACGGCTTTTGTTATTGCTAACAGGTTTTTTTCATAATTCTCCAGAGAATATATCCAGATTCCGTAAAAACCGTCATCCTCGGAGAAAAACGCCAGTTTCCTGCCGTCCAAAGACAAAGTCGGATTAAACTCTGGCACCTCTGTTGCTGTTACCCGTTGAATTTTTTGATCATCGGCATTTTGAAGATATATTTCAGCATTGCCGTCACGGTCTGATATATAAGCAATCGCATTTTTGGAAGGCCGGATGTTATCCGCATTATCCGTTTGTGAGGAAAGCACCTGCCTGCTATCCTGCCGGTTGATCAAAACCAGTATTCCCCCACCTATCAGGATAATAATTAACAAAATAAAAATAATATAAAAATATTTTATTTGAACGCTGATTTTGCTAAAACCAAGCATACTGATTTTTTATTGTTAAGATTTTAGCCTGAATATCTGAGCCATCCGGCTGATCAGATTGCTTTGCGGTGAACTGCTTCACTGATTGTGTGATACTAAAAATATCCAAATGCAAATTCCGGTATATTTCTGGAACTTTTTTATTCAATAATTCCTGTTCAATACCGCTGATTTCTTTTGTAATTGCCAAATTATCCGGATCCGTCTTTTTCTGGTCTAAAATTGATTCCAGCTCCGATACGATGGATGTAATATCCTCCTGATAAGCGCTTACCAGCTCTTCAGGCATCACTTCCGGTTCATCATCAGCCGATACAGTTGCGGAAAGGACCGTGACTTTTTCCGATACAGTCGGAGTTGAAATTAACTCCTTATAGCCCATCAATAAACCAACTACCAAAAAAAACACGACATACGGATAACCAAACTGTTTTAAGGACTTTAACACTGGGATGAAATTATTAATTTAAATTAAGCCTCTTTTCCTGAAATAAATAACTGTTCCGGCAATTAATGAAACCATTATTACAAAAAAGCCCCACACCGCCGCTGGACTCTCTGCGAACGGTAAACCCGTTACGTTCATACCATAAATGCTAGCAATTAAAGTCAGTGGTAATAAACACACGGAAATCAAAGTCAGCATCTTCATTGTTTCATTCATTTTGTGGGAAATAAGCGCGTCGTTAGTATCACTGAGTCCTCTCACAATTTCCCGGTAATTTTCCAATAACATCCAGATCCTTTCAATATGATCATGAATATCATCAAAATAAATATCGGAATCCGTACCTAAAAACCCCCGCTTAAGATGCACCATGGTGTCGATCAAAAACCTCTGCGGTTCAATTATTCTTCTGAAATTAAGAATATTGCGACGTTCCATCGCCAGTTCCTTCACCACGTCAATCGTCTTATCACTGTAAATATCTTCCTCAATTCCCCTCAAATTTTCTCCGATTTTATCAACCATCGGAAATGCTTTTTTAAAAATCGGGTTGATTAGATTATATAATAAGTAACCGGAACCCTTGCCCATAAACTGGTTTCTTGGTTCGATATTTTCCTGTACATAGTTCATCATACCTTCCACCGCGTCAAATTCACCTTTATGTAGGGTTACTAAGAACCCGTCTCCGATAAATACATTCAACCTCCGATAAATCATTCTTTTTTCTTTCCGATCATAGTCCGGAAAGTGAAAAACAATGAACAGATATTTATCATAAATATCCAGTTTTGGTGATTCGGTGACGGATAGACAATCACGCAAGTCAAAATAATGAAAACCATATTTGGTCTTCAAATGTGTTGTATCATCCTCAGTCGGCTGGATAATATTTGTCCACTCCAAACCCTGGTGCTCGATTGTTGTTCGCGGCATATCACTTATTTTTAGTCTATTTTGCTTGTGCTATTTTAACACAAAACCTTAAATAAATAAAGTGACGATAAACGGGAAAACCAGTATTCCGCAATACAAAAAGACCGGCGTAGGTCAACCGGCCTTTTTGTGCGCAGGCAAGCTATTTCTATTTTAGAAATGCATCCCACCATGACGCATTCCCAAGCCCTCGCCCAATCCCATACCAAACATTTGTCCGCTATTTTCGTCTCTTTGCACACGGAGCTGGTCTGCTTGTTCCTGAGTCAGGAATCCAGAGTCTATGCGCGCCTGGAGGTTTTCCTCAAACTGGGTATTCATGTAATTTTGAATATCAGTATAAGTCACTCCCTGCTCTTCAGCTATTTCGATGAAAGTCTTGCCTTCATCTAGCTTTGCCTGGAGTTCATCTGTAGTCAGGTTAAGCATTTCCGCTTTCTGGTCGAGCATTTTCTCAAAGCCTGGACCAGCGCCCAGATGTCTGCCAGAAGCACAATCCGCTACTTCATCAGTTGGGGTATCTGCAGCATTTGCTGTGTCAGTCACAGCAACTTGTTTATCTGACAATGCGATTCCTTGAGCCATTGTGAAACCGATACCAACTGTAGCAAGTGCTACTGCCGATACAAGGGCGGTTAGAAGCATTCTTTTCATGCTTAGTTTGTCCTTTCTTTAGTTTTAAATGTTCGACCTTTCACCATCTACTACGCTGGCCAACAGTAATTTATTTCACTCTAATATACCAGATTATTTTCTCCAAAAATAAACAGCAAAAGTCGATTAGCTTTTACTGTTTTTACAATGCTTAAGCCGAAACTTATTATTCTATTTCACGATTAAACATATGACCTTTCGGCATTTGGAAAATACGAATATTTGCAGGTGCGTTAAACTGCCACGGCATAATCTGATACGCGTCAAAAATATTTGATTCATCTATTTTACCAATAATCCTCAGCGACTCACCCACTCTAATCACAACTTTAGGATGAGTTACTACATTATCCGTCCGGATAATCCATTCCTTATTATCCAAATCAACCAATTCAAACGCTCCGGCACCACCTAACATATTAGTTATTTCTCCTGCAACAAATCCGTCCTCGGGATGGTTCCAAATTTCTTCACGGTTATGCATTAACATGTTTACGCCCGGCACCCCCCTGATCAACCGATCCACACCCGGAGCAAAACCCACTAAATATAAAATTGTTCCAACCAATATGCTAGCAAGGATACTGCCGATAACAATGCCATATGTATTGTAGCGATAACCCTTATTGGTATGCCGGGTATTATAGTATGTCAGCAGGACAAACAATGCCAATACAACCAACCAAAGGTATGGGATGGTTGCTAGCGTGTGGCTGACCGGATTTCTTTCCAGGAGTTCCAGCACTTCCCAGTCGTTATTTACCATGGCAAAGATTATTACCGCAAAAGCGTTGCTGCCGATCAATACAGAAATAATAGCCAGAAACCAAATACCAATCTGTTCTAACCGAAACTGCCACTTTGGTTTTGGAGTGATTTTTTCCTTTTCAATTTTTGCTAATACTTGTTTTGATGTATCTTCCATATTAAAATTCGGTTCCTTGTTTTTGAGTGATTGTTTTAAACTGTTCTTTTGCCCGACTTAACAACGTCCCTACTGTGCCTACCGGTTTTTTCAAAATGTCCGCTATTTCCTGATAATCTTTATCTTCCAGATATTTCAAAATTATTACTTCCTGGTATTTTTTATCCATTTTAGCCAGCACACCTTGAATTTTTTCGTTGGATAATACTTCGTCAATCAAAGCGTGCGGATCGCTATCATCCTTAATCTGATTCAAAATCATTTCTCCATCATCACCGCCGATTAACTCCGGACGGCTTTGTACTTTGCGATAATGGCTGATGACGTGGTTTCTGCAGATACGATAGATCCAGGAAGAAAATTTCAAATCCAGATCAAAACTGTTCAGGTTACGATAAGCTTTAATAAACACATCCTGCAGGATATCCTCCAAATCCTGGTCGTTAACCCCCGAGATGCGTCTGATAAACCTGGTTAACTTGGCCTCATACCTTTGCATCAAACACAAATACCACCCTTGATCAGAAAGTGTTAATGCAACCAACTCCTCATCCGATTTTTGACTACAGTCTCTGATGACAGCCATTGTAACTATTACGCATTTTTAATTAATATTATTTCATTGTAGCAGGAACGAATGCTCTTGACAAAACGATTAAATAAGTATATATTAGCAAGTCGTAAATTATTTATTAATTGTCAATATTATCAGAAAATATCATTAAGTTAATTTAGAAGTGGCTCAGCGGATATTTACATATAATCCGCAAATCCTGCATGTTAGTTGAGAGGATCCGGGAGATTAACAAATGTCCTCACTCCCCTCTACTAAGGTGTCTTATCTTTAGGAGAGGTGTTATTTGAAAACCCATTGTTTTCGCGTTTTTCGGTTAGAGCCTTAGTCCTGTTCGAGGTTTCACCGCTGTCATAATGGATATGACAGCAAAACTGAAGGAGAGTGTAGTGAGGAAAAATACCCTGTTTCTCGTCGTCCTGCTGGCCTTGACCCTCGGGTCGAGCGTCGTGTGGGCGAAACCTGACCACACCGTGATCCCCCGGGATCGCGGCATCTTCATCGAGCTGGGCAAGGGCAAGCCCGGACACTTGGTGACCAAGGAAGAGGTTCTTCCGCTGGTGACCGAAGAGTTCCGGGCTGAGCTCGACAGCGTCCGCGCCGGGAACAAGCGCATCGTGGTGGTCTGTTGCACGGACCCCACGAAGTACGGCATCCTCGAGATCTTCAAGGATGACCCCCGGTTCAAGGACATCGACTTCGATGCTCAGAACCTGGACTGGGATGGCGGAACGAACGGCGCCCGGGAGGCTTCGGCCAACCAGGTGCTGGTGTACGTCGGCGTGGACCCGTTCAAGGTCCCGATCGACTACTTCCACATCCGCTCCCAGCGCGTCGGTGACCGCTACATCCACATCTACGTGGACAAGCTGGCCACGAAACCGCAGGAGCGCGTGATCGAACGCATCGTCACCGAACGGATCATCGAACGGCCGGCGCCCTGTGTTCGCCCGACCAAGTCCGACAAGAGTTACATGCTCGGATTCGGAGCGGAATGGGCTGCCGTATCAGGTGGTGAACCTACGTTGGTCCCGTCTGTTTCCTTCGGGATTCGGAGCGGGCGCAACTTCATCTCCGGTACCCTCGGCTACGGTAGCTTCGGTTCTGAGCACTTCGGCTCAGCCGAGCAAACCGTCGAACAGAAGCTGTTCAGCCTGAACGCGATGCATTTCTACGGCAACAAACCGTGGTTCGGTCTGACCGCAAGAATCCTCTACGCTTCCGAATGCGTGGAGACGTTCGGCGAGTACCTCCAGAACGGCTACGGCCTCTACGGGGGTTTCGCGATTACCAAGGGACACGTCCTGGGCTACATCACGCCCGGTCTCATGTTCTTCGATCGCCTCGGCACGGATCGCTCGGTCGAGCCTTCCATCGCCGCCGGCATCAACTACAACTTCGGTCTGTAGGAGGTCGACAAGATGAAGAGAATCACCGCATTGCTTGCGGTAATAGCCCTCGGTCTCGTGCTCGCAGGTTGCGAGAGCGAGGCTGATCTGGTGACACCGCAGGTCCCCATCCTTCCCGAGTACAGCGCGACGTTCAACGCTTCGCCGCTCAACCTGTTTCTCCCTTACGTGGAAACCGCCACGTTGTGGGGAACCGTGATCGGCAAGCCCGACCGTGCCACAATCTACAAGGACGGCGAGTTCTACGCGACCGGTACGGACACCGTGTTTACGGCGCCCGAACCCGGCTCCTGGGACTTCGAACTCAGGGTCGTCTATCCGGACACCCTGATCACCCGCGAGCTGACCATCACGGCCAGCGAGCAGGCAGTCGAACCCGACAGCCCGCTCCAAGGCATGATGATCGTCACGCCGAACGGCCTGACGGCGCCTTTCCAGGCGTCGATCTCGCTCATTGGCTGGGGGGGCAAGCTGCCTTACTCGTTCGACATCGTCGTCAACGGCACGGTGTACACCGAGCCGACCATCACGTTCCTGGCTGAACTGCCCGGAAACTACCCGGTGGCTGGTACGATTACCGATGCCGACGGCAACGAGGTTACCATCAACCGTACCATCTGTGCCGGCGCTTCTGGCGAACTTCCCGCACTGACGTTGGATGCCTTCGGCTTCGCGATCGGCGACAAGGCCTATCTCGAAGCACACGGGTCCGGCGGCGACGGGAACTACCGTTACCGCTGGTTCTACGAGGGCACCATGTTCTCGCAGAGCCTGTTCGCCGCCTACCCCAACCTGCCCGATGGCACGCACACTTTCACCGTTTTCTTGGACGATGGCACCGGCAACGGTTCCACCTTCCAGGACGTGACGGTCTGCGTGGACACCGGCGAGCCGATTCCGCTGACCATCAATCCCACGGCTTCGACAAGCGGAATCAGGGTTGCATTCGACAGCACGCTGGACGTCGATGTCATCGGCGGCGTTTACCCCTTCACCTACACATGGCACGAGGGTAACAACGTCGTCGCCACGACGAAAAGCGTCCGGCTCGGATTTTCCGAAGCCGGCACCCGCTGTTTCTCGATTACCGTCATGGATGCCGAAGGCCATACGGCTCAGGCGAGCGTGTCGGTTACCGCCCTGCCCCGCGAGGACGATCCCATCATTCCGATGACGATTGCTCCGAACGGCGGACCGCAGGACCTGACCGAACCGGTCACCGGCCAGGTTTGGGTGGTCGTGACGAACGGATCCGGCAACTTCAGCTACAGGTGGACCTACGACGGCAACGTCATCGGCACCACTCCGACTGCTGAAGTCATGGGTCTGATGGCCGGCGTACACGTGTTCTACGTGCAGGTGACGGACAACGTCACCGGCCTCGTTCTGAACGGCGACGTCGCCATCCGTGTGAAGGCCGTCCTGTACCCGCCGATGACCATTCAGGTCTTCAGCAGTCCGCAGGACCAGATCGAGCCGGTCACCGCGAGCCTCCAGGTCATCATCCAGGGTGGTTCCGGTGACAACTCGGTGAAGTGGGGGTACCTCGAGCAATTCCCGTTCGCGACCACGCCGGTCTGCGAATATCCGGGGCTGTACGCGGGTAATCACCTGTTCTACGTCGAGGTGATGGACAACGTCACCGGCGAAGTACAGCAGGGTGAAACCTACAACCGTGTCCGATCCGCTTCGGACCCGGAAACCGTCTGTTGGGAAGTCGACATCAACGACTTCAAGGTGGGGCCGAATGATCTCACGGACTGCGCGTTCGTGACGACCGGCCATCCTGCTTGGCAGCGGATGTGGGGACTCTTCAAGTTCGATGTCCTGCAGCATGAGGACACGATCATGGAGTTCATCTACACCGACGGGTCCCACCGCTTCTGGCAGGTTCCCGATCTGTACCCGCAGCGTCCGGCGTACCTCATGATCGATTTCGGCGAAGCAGACATTGAGAATGTCCAGGAGATTCGTCTCATCTGGACTGGCGACGCCGGCAAGTCCATCTTGTGTACCGGCTGGATCTCAATGGAGAAGCTGATGGGATGCTACGAAATCCCGGCAGCCTATTCTGACATCCCCGTCGTTCGCCTGGAAAGTACCACGTACAATCCGGTCGAACAGCACTAGTTGTTCTTCGATCCCGCTCAGCGGGGTCACCCCGGGGCGGGAGAAACATTGCGCAAGCAGTGTTCTCTCCTCCCCGGTTTTTTTATTTTCCCAAAACAAAAACACCCGCCAATTACGGCAAATGTTTTGATCACAAATTACTAATTACAGATTCGAAACAATAATTACCAGTTGCTAATTACCGATTACAAATTACGGATGCACATCCATCCAATTCGCTTCAATTACAGCACGGTCAAAATTCTCTTTCAATTCTTTCGATGCGCGAATATCCTTTTCCACTTTTTGCACTCCCTTTTCAAATGCTTCCAAAAACAAATAGGGTTGAATATAGAACTGGATCCGTGCGATCCCCAGCTCCGGATCAAATTTCAAAAGTTCCGGCGGAGAAACAATCGCACCAGTATGGCCTGTTTCGATCATTGCAAATGTCACATTAAAATTGCGGACAGATTTCAGCTGCTGCCTGGTCATTAGCTTATTGTTGATAAAATATCGGGCAAACTCCCGGAACATCGGTGCGCTGTCCGCTTTCAGGCGCATATACAACTGGAAATTATTGTGTTCTATTCCGTTGCGCAGGAGTCTGGCCGCCACGTAATCCAGCGGTTTCATGCCCAGGTACTTATCATAAAACAAAATGTAATCGCCATATTTAACATAATCCTGACCGCTCGACAGCATGGTCATTTTTTTTACCGCAATGTGCGCCAGTAAAATAGCGGAAAAATACGGAATCTGATGGATGGGCGGGTTGGGAAAAGTGATCAGTTTGCCGGTTAACAGCAAAATCTGCCGACGCAATAAATACAGCGGCGCATAGGATATCTGAATGTCTGCACACTCTTTAAACCTCTTAAAATACTCCTCTTCTCCTTTGGTAGGATCAAAGAAATATAGTTCCAGTTTTTCTTCTAAATTCATAGATTAATCGTACCACAATTTATTATACGGGTGAAATAGATCAAGATTCAATAAAAAAGACTCTAAACTGTAGAGTCTTGAACGAACTAGTCTTCATCGTCAAAATCATGTTCGCTATGCCACTGTGCATCACAATACGAACACCACGCCCCTCGTGTATACACAGTTCTTGAACATGAATAAGGAGAACCACAAGTTTCATCCTCTTCTTTCTCTTCCTCAAACACTTCTCCACGCTCCATAGCTTCTTTCCGTTGCTGCCGTATAATTGTATATTGTCTTTCGAGTTCTCTATCTTTTCTCTGCTTTTCTTTCTCCTGTTCTTCCTTTTCCTTCTTTGCTGCCAAAGCAGCAAGTTCCCTACGACGTTGTTCCTGCCTTACTTGTTCTTCCTGCCTTCTCTTTTCCTCGATCTCTGCGAGAATCGCTGCCTTCCTCTGATTCTGACGATTTCCAATTTCGTTCAGAATCAATATGAGAAGCATCAGCAGAAAAACAATGGCTAGCACAATCTTGAGAATAATGTTCACCCTGGTCACCCCCTTTCAAAGAGCGACAGTTTTGTGCTTTGGTTTTCATGCCCATTTAACACCTATGACTATAGAATGTCAACTATAAATACTTAATTTTATTTATACAATAAAAGAACTCATCCAACTAACAGATGAATATAGTATTTTGACATGAGTAAAGAGGCATGATAACATCTGACATGTTCGTGCTGACGGATAAACCGCCAGCAAATCATGGTCCCATTCCGCAGAAGGAGTGTGTGCTATGTCGAGAACGAAACCCTGTCTCCGCCTTCATCCGCTGTTCGAAGGGGAGGAAGGCACTCCCGTCCTGGAGGCTCTCAAGGCGCGGGGAATCCAGTACGACGAGAACCAGCACCTGATCGTGATCCTCGGCCTGTCCAACGAGGGGAAGCCGACGGTGACCGAGGTCGATCTCTACGACCTCCTCACCGAAGACGACATGATGATCGGCACGATGCTGATCCCCGAGGATGCGCCCTGGGAGGATGCGCCCGAGGACGAGGACGAGGCTTCCGCCGCGGAGACGGACGATGCTCCCGCCGAACATCTGGCCGCCGCGACCGTCGACGATCCCCAGCCCGCGGATCTCGAGGAAGGGACGGACGCGACCCCGCTCGCTGCCGCCAGCGTGGAGGACCCCGTCGTGGCCGCCGCTGCGGACATCGACGCCGCCCCCGAGGTGGACCCGGCCGTTGTCGCGGCCGACGATCCGGCCGTCGCTGGCGCCGAGACCGAACCGGTCATGGAGGCGACCGCCCCCGCCACGGACGACCAGAGCGGTGATGCTCCGACTGAGCGCATCGAACTCTGATCCCGATCCGCGATCCCGCGCGTTCATGCTGCACCACACCTTCTGCTCTTCATCATTTTGATCATTCCTTCAACCGAGAGTGAGCCCATCCGGACTCACCCTCGATTTTTTTATTATTTAATATGGCTCTTGATCAAATAAAAAACTCTTCCGGTTGGGAAAGAGTCGGGCGCGGTCTTGGAAAACCGCGGAAAGGGCTAGTGGGCGGGCTGGGAATGCCCGCTCCAGTTGAACTCGACGACGCCGATCAGATAGTCCGGCACATGCACGTGACTCTCAGTGTCGTCGGAGCCGATCAGATCCTCGCGGTCCATGAATTCCCGCAACAGCGTGGTCGCTTCGACAGCATCCGATAGGCGCGACGCGTTGGCGGCAATCAGGACCTCGTTGAGGCGGGCTGGGGTGAATCGATGGCTCATGGCATCCGTCCTCGTTTGAAGACTTCGGGCAACTTACAACTATCGCCACCCTAACATAACCGGAATTTTTTGCAAGCTAAATATGCTAATTCCAATATGAATTTTTGCAATAACGGCTTTCGGGTCTGGACAAAATTTAAATATAATGTTATATAGGATAGTCAGAATTCCTGCTTGAAAGGAGATTTACAGGTTTCTGAACGAAACTCGCAGTCAGGTGCAATTTCACACGGCAACCGAAAACAGGAAGACCCGAAAGGATGGAACCTCCCATGCGTACCCGGCACAAGGTCGCTCTCTACCTGCTCCTGGCCCTCATGTTCTGTGTCTTCGCTTATTGCGTTCCCGCCCAGTCCCAAGAAGACAGCACCTACTCCGCACTGGCCCTGCCCGTGCTGACCGAAGCCGAGAACCAGATTCTCGACACGGCGCGGGATGATCTCGCAGCGCTCGCCGAGCTATCGGCAACCGCCAAGGAACTCCTCGAGTTCTACGACGCGCACGCCGTGCGTGCGAAGTACGTCGACTCCAGGCTCTTCGAGGTGGTGGAACCGCTGGACAGTCCGCTCGACTTCTTCATCGTAGCGAATCCGAATCCGATTCCGCTTCTTCGGGAAGAGGATGCGATTTTCGCAGAGTTCTTCTGCGAATCGCGCTCGGTGATACTGGCAACCTGCGGGTTCGGACCGCTCGTGCGCGGACTCTGTCTCGCACACGAAATCGTCCACGCCCGGGACTGCACCGATGAAGACGGGGAAATCGTCGCGGAGCCGCTCTCCGACCTGTGGCTCTTCGAAGAATACGAAGCACACCACACGGTGTTCATGGTCATCAACGAGATGACCAATGGGAAGTGGCTCGAAGCCGCGCAGGAAAGCGCAAAGCAGCGCCAGCGAATCATGGCGGAGAGTAATGAACCCTACGCCTACACGATGGGCCCTGTACCCTCGGACGAAGACCTGATCCGCAACTGCGTTTCGATTGAGTCCCCGCTCGACGCCGGGTTCTATGCAACCGACATGATCGTGAGCGCCAACATGCTCATGATCGAACAGTGCGCCACATCCGACGAGGAATTCGGAGCCGGCATGATCGATCTTCTGTTCACGCTCTACTCGGACTTCGATCCGCTCCAAGAGCGTTTGGAATAGCACCTTCGCCTACCCTGTAGGCAACCGAAAACCGCCCCTCTCCCTCGAGAGCCCGGCGGTATTTTTTTATCTTAACATTAAAAAGATAAACACTCCTGCTTCGACCAAAATCGAAACGATGGTATAAAAAGTGTAGATTCCCGCTCCCCGATCAGGTCGAGGACAAGTTTCGCGGGAATGACAAATTGTAATACTGTCATCATCGGGATTACCCGGGGATCTAATTTAAATATGAGCTCACATCTAAATCAGTTACCGACTGCTGGCAATATCCTGTACCTCTTGTCCAAAAGTTACAAGCAATTCGGATAACTGTTTTTCTAAAGCAATAATTTCTCTGATACGTTCTTTTGCCTGTGGTCGATCATTAATCTGAGGATCTTGCTGATAAGCGACATTAAGTGTTTCACGGATGGCCAGTAATTGCGCTTGGTTTGGTGTGCGGAACTGTTCTATATCATGACCCAGAAGCATGCCGGCGATTTCTTTTTCCATAGCATTATTTACTTCACGCAGCCTCCTAGCTTCCACCAGCCCTCTATCAATGGCATACTTTGATTCAAGATTTTCTCTCACATGAGGATCCTGTAAATTACCAACATCATCTTTTTCTTTTGCAATTAAATAATCTGGCTGCTCCTGCTCCGAAGCTACCTGTTCGTTATTTGCTTTAAGTTCACTTTCTGCTTTTGAACTTAACCATGTCATATCTTCCGACATTGGTGTAAAAATACCAAGCTTACGAGCCTGATCTATTTCCGGAGTTACCCCTTCTTCCTGCGCATTTGGATATTTGATTTCCCCTTCGGTCATTGATTTATCGATAAATAATTATAGGTTGATTATATCAAATTAATACCACTAATTCAAATCTATACTCAACCTCTTCAGCTCTTTTCTGATTGCCTTGTGGTCCGGAAAAAACATCCCTACTAAATCCCAGAACTTTTTGGAATGATTCATTTCCTTTAAATGGCACAATTCATGCACAACAATATAATCAGCAATCCGCAGGGGCAAATGGACGATTTTATAATTAAAATTCAGATTGCCCTTGCCGGAACAGCTCCCCCACCTTGTTTTCTGGTTGCGGATACTGACACGGTTGTATTTGAAATTATATGTTTCATTAAAATGCTCCACTCGCTCCAGTGCAAAATTCTTCGCAACCTCCCGGTATTTCAAATAATCTTTTTTGGTATATACCAGTGATGCGGGTTTTTTGCGCTGCTTAAAATAGGCAATCTTCCGAATAATCCAGTCATGTTTCTCCTGTACAAATTTATCGGCCAGACGGTTTGTAAACCGAAACGGCATAGTCACGACTACTGTGCCGTCGCTGTGCACCGCGAGGCGCATTCTCCTCGCGCGCAGACTCTTCCGCACGGTGTAGGTTAGCACTTCATTATTAATAGCAACCTGTTTTTTCATTATGAAGCTTTACCGGAAAAATATTCTACCAGATACCGGAGGATTACCGGCGGCAGCATTTTAATATCCTTTATCTTTTCTATTCCAACCCAGGTAAATGAAATATGATCCTCCTGTGCTTTAATTTCTTCCGTTCTTTCAATATTTAAGGAAACTTTATGTACCAGATTTATTTCGTGGTGTTTTATTCCATGCATTTCATAAATATTCTCAAATTGCTTCAAAAATTCCATTGATTTTATTTCAACTCCCATTTCTTCTTTTATTTCCCTTTTCAAACCATCCTCCAAAGTTTCCCCGAATTCCAAATGCCCACCGGGCAAAAAATGCACCGGCGGCTGATCATGCAAAACACACATTAAGAGTTTATTGTTGATAACAATAATTGCTCTTAATACTATTTCAATTTGTTTTTGTTCTTTCATTTGATAATAGTGTAAATAACGGGATCGCGCGCCCCCTCGGCTCACTCGGGGTCGCAATGGTTGCTGCTATCATCCCCCGAAATTCTTGAATTGAATATTCAGATCCTCCAGAAATTCTATACGGCCATCTTTAATCTGGATCGCCTGCTGGTCATTTAACAATTTTACATCATATTTTGATTTTTCGATCTGCGGTTTGACCATGGCAATAATTTCCGGCGTGCAGTGCGCGACGATCAGAAAAGGCACCAAATTCATCCCGGCAAAGTCAGTAATGCCGTGACGGTCGAATTTGGCCGGTTTTTTCCAGGTTGCCATTTCCATACTCGGACAAGCAACATATGAACCGGCACTGGAACCGCAATATACTCCCCCACGTTCCAAGAATTCTTCCAAAACTTTTTTAAACCCGCTTTCTCTGATGCATTTGATCAGAAAAAAGGAATTACCGCCCAGCATATTGATCGCGTCTTTATCCGCTAAAATTTGCCTTAACTGGTCCGGAGTTTTCCCGTCAATATCCAGCTCTTCAAAATCCCAACCGAGCTCCCGCATCCGCTGATTATGTTTTCTAATATATTCCGTATTTGGCACACTTTTTCCGGCCGTTGTAATATATGCCCATTTTATTTCATTGCGGGGTTTGTCAAAAAGATCATATTTTCCGTCCGTTACATAAGTGCCTCGAGAAGCTAATAAAATTTTACGCATAATCTTATACAGTAAATTATCTATGCAATAGAAGCATCATCCATATCCATTACCGCTGTTGCAATCATATTCTTCAGTTCCAAGATTAATTCCTGCCTGCGGGTGGGTTCTAGTTCACTTGCTTCAATCACTTCAATTATTTGGTCAATTTTCTCCTGGTCAATCTGATCCGGAGTTATAGCAATGATCAGATTCTCCAGCGTTTCAAACAGTTGTTCAACTGTTGCGCTGTCGAGACCGCTTTGTTCAATCACTCCGAATATTTCATTAATCCGACCCATTTCCTCAGTGTCTTCAAAATTATCCTCCGGCACAGAACCAGGCTTATCCAAATTAATCAGCGTCGTACCGGCTTCGTTGATAAAATTAGCCATATTGGCCCGCAGAACCGCCAATTCTTTCTGTCGCTTTTCTTCAGCTTGAAGCTGTCTTTCTGCAAGATCAAATTCCTCCAACGATGTCATCTTAGCAGCAGGTGGCATGTCAGTATCTTCCGGTTCTTCTACCGGAAAAATTGGCTGTTTTTCGCCCCTACCCTTTAATTTTCTTTCTTTTTCACTGGCATCAAACACCCTGGCTGCTTCATTTCTTTTCATAATTTTGATATTAATATTAATTAGAATAATTTGCTAATTATCATTATACCATTTGAAGGATAAATAAAAAACACGCGCCATTGGAAAACTATGCAGGCGATACGCCCGCTTCGACTCGAAACGAGGCGAGCGTATCGCCTGCGCTTATCTACTCTCGCGCCTCACTAATAAAATCCTTCTGCATTTTGTGTACCTTATTCTTCCCCAAATCCTTCAGTCGGTCAGAATCCATCTGCGAACGAATGATTAATTCCCGGTTCAAACCGACCACCGCTTTGTTCACTTCCAGCGCTTTGTTATTGATCCCCGTCAGTTTAATTCCGTCCAGTGTTCGCACGCGGGACAATGCCACATAACCCATCCCGCATTCAAAAGCCCGGCTCAGATCAATTTCCGCCGCCTCCAAACTCATCCCCTGGCTTTTGTGCACGCTGATCGCCCACGCTAAACGCAAAGGTACCTGATCCACTTCCGCAATTACTTTTCCGTCTTCCTCGATCGCCCAGCTTTCCGGCTCAGCAATAATTAATCTGCCGGAACGTAATTTAACGACCGGCCAGCCTTTTTCCGAATCAAAATTCATCACCGTGCCGAGCGAGCCGTTGACATATCCTTTGTTGAAATTATTTTTTACAAACATCACGATCGCTCCTTTTTTCAGCGTAATCTTTTCCGGTGCGAGACATCCCTTCTTCAAAGTTTTCACAAGTTCGGTGGCGCCATGATAATCCATCTCAAACTCCACAGATTTTCCCTGAATTTTATCAAGCTCGCGGTTATTGATCGCATCCACATCTGCGTTGTGCGTATTCAGTTTCGTCGGGATCACTTCCCGGTCAATTTCAATATTCAGACGGGACATCAACGTGCTGATCGTCTCCGCGGTTACGCGGTCATCGCGTATATCATTCAGAACCTTGGTAAACACCTGGTCCGACTGGCGGAACTGCTCGTCCAGATAACAAATTTTTAGTTCCATCTCTCTCCACACTGAAGACTCCGTGGCAAATTCGCTTGGCTCTTCATCTCCACTTCGGTTGATCGGCGGTAACTGGAAAAAATCTCCGGACAGGATCACCTGCATCCCGCCGAACGGCACATCCTGCTTTTTACCGAGCCTACAGATCGCATCCACGAGGTCCAGCTGGCGGTGTCCCAGCATGGATATTTCATCTATAATCAAAACCCGCGCCCCCGCAATCCTTTTCTTCAGATGGGGCTTCTTCAGAATCTTCCGGATTTCCGCTTTAGTCATCGCCGAATTAATGCCCATCCCCACCCAGGAATGGATCGTCCGCCCTTCCATATGGGTGGCGGCAATGCCTGTGGACGCGGTCACTCCTACTGCCACGTCATTCTGCTCCAGATATTCAATATATTTGTTTAATAAAAAAGTTTTGCCGCTCCCGGCAAATCCCGTCAGAAACACATTGTGTCCCATTTTCAATATATCCAGCGCTTCCGATTGCTTCATTACGATTATTAATATTTATCTTAGTGCAGGCATTATAGCATTGGAAGGATAAAAAATCTGCACCCCAACCCCTACCTCCAAAGCCCTTATCCCTAACAAATCAAAAAACCCTCATTTAAAGGGTCCCAATTAACTTATGGTAACTTACGAAGACTGTTCGGATGGATAAGTCTTATCATACACATCCAACGCATGCATAAGCATATAATATTTCGGCATATAACCAAACTCCTCACCATTAATGTCGACATCATGCCATTCTTCCTTAATTTTGACTTCTCCACGTTGCCTCATCGCTTCTTCTTCCGCATCACTAATAACTTGCCCTTCAGCGCTTTTTACTCTTAAAACAACCGGCGCGTCGGATTTTCTTCCAATTATCATGTTTACTTCGTATGCGTTAAAACTACTGTCATCATCTCCCTGAATTCCAAAGTACCCACCTCCGTCACCATCTTTAAACTTACCTTTAAGCGCCCGCGCAGACGCCAGCTGAATATGTGTCACTTCCGGGCGTTTTGCTTTCCACTTACTAACTAAATCATATATCATGCTATATTCCCGTCCGACATCAATCGAATCGTCACTATTCATCTCTTGTTCGATTTTATTATAATCTTCATATGCATTTCTAAGACCCACACCACCACTTCCCAAAATGAATAAACTTAACCCGATCCCCATATTTCTCATGGTATGATCACTACCAATGTTTGTCATTAATCCGGATGACCTCTTTACTCCCTTTTGCATTTTCTTCTGTGCCAATTCTGACAACTGACTTCTTACTTCCGTTATGCTTTCCGGATCTTCAGGATTGAATTCTGCAGTAACACCAAGCTTCGCGAGACTGCCATCCGCGCTCATCGCCTTCAACCTCTCTAACGTATCAGCTATTCCTGACTCATTGCTACCGGCATTCAAATCTTCCGGTATTTCAGGAACATTATTATTATCAAATGATTTTCCTTCATTCATGTTTTACCTCATTTAAAGGGTCCCGATTAACTTATGGTAATTTACGAAGACGTTTCCGATGGATACTTTTCATCATACACATCCAATGCTTGTGTCAGCAAAGAACGTTTAATAGTACTATTGAGTACGTCGTCACCCAGACCAATCTCGTGCCAATCTTCTTCAATTGTTACCGCCCCCTGCCCTCGCATTTCTTGTTCATCTTCGTCACTTATTACTTTTCCTGCAAGCTCTTTTAGCCTAATCATGACCGGAGAATCTGATTTTCTTCCTATTAATAAAGTTATCTCGTTAGCGTCGAAACTGCCGTCATTTATAGACATCCCAAAAACAAATTTACCTCCCATTCCTACGCTTACGCCAGGGTTGTTATTTTTCCCCTTTAATGCACGCATAGAAACCAATTGAATATGTGTTATTTCCGGATGTTTAGCCTTCCACTCACTTACATAAGAATAAATATAGCCTGTCTCCGTAGAAACATCAATTGAATCGTCGTTAAGGATCTCCTGTTTAATCTTTTTATCTTCTTCATAATTTTGCTTAACGTCTATAGCAGCTATCCCTGAACCAAACAATCCTAAACCAATCATCATATTTCTAGCAGTATGGTCCTTGCCTAAACTCGTCATTAAACCCGGCCATGGTGCAGGTTCTTTTTTTAGTTCAGCTTGTACCTTTTCTTCTATTTGCCTTCTAATCTCGGCGATACTCTGAGGATCTTCGGGATTAAATTCAGCAGTAATACCAAGCTGTGCAAGACTACCATCTGCATTCATCTCCTTCAATTTCTCAATGGAAATAACTATGTCTGATTCATTGCTGTCTGCATTTGAATCTTTCGGCGTTTCCGGCACATTCCCAAAATTCCCAAATGATTTTGCTTCATTCATACAACAATCTTATCACATTTTAGTACTAAAATCAACCCCATATAATCCATAACTCTTGAGCCCTTATCCCTAACAAATCAAAAAACCCTCATTTAAAGGGTCCCAATTAACTTCCGACGAGTGACGTTTTCTATCCTGATAACCGCTGTATTACTTGGGTTGGATGTATGAACGCTATTAACTCATTCCGAGAAAAACTGATACTGTTTTGGTTTCTGTATGCCTGATCTTCGCAACAACACGCAATTTATTGTGTGTCTGTATTACTTTCTGAAGTGCTACTATAAAACCATTAAATACTTGAGATTGTATGATAGCATGGCCTGGTATTGCTGTCAATAGTCAGGCCTGTAGCCTAATATCAGCAGATGCGTTTATACATTATCAAATGCCACTAGAAGCAAGTCCCGCCCCGCCTTGGCGGGGTCAATAGCGCTCTTTACCACCCCTCCGGAACATGATTTTAAAATAGTAAAATATTCTGCTCCCCTCCTTCGCAAGGAGGGGAAGGAAATACCCGGTTCTTAGATTGAGAAATGATTTTCCGGTGGAGGTATAAATTGTCATTCTCGGACGTCTACGCAGTAGACGATCCGGGAATCCATTACTTTTTTGGATCTCCAGATTAAATCCGAAGATGACAAGAATGTAGAATTACAATTTAGAATGAAACTATTGAAACCGGTTTAAAAAATCTTCACGCGACATTCGGAAATTTGGATAAAAATCATTGTCATTTTCAGTATCAATTTTGAACCCCAGACGCCCGAATAACGGATGTTCCAAGAGGAGCGAACTGCCACGCACTTCCTGAATATCACTGTCATTTTTCACCACTCCGATAAGATTCTGAATTGATGATCTTATTTGGCTGAGATTTGGCGCTTCAACCGTGGGTGGGACATGCAAAATCAGTTCATGTTGTTCACCCAGTTCATAATTGAAAAACCCGGCGTCCTGCCAGTGTTGCCGTGTTTCTTGTTCATGTTCTTGTTGATCATTGTATTCGGGTGCACCAGAATACTCAAAATCAATAACTTTGGCATAAATTTGTTGAACATCTACAAATGCCTGATCATACCCCTCACTTTCAGTTAGATCATAATCCGGCAGAGCATAGATAGCATTGATCAGCTCTTCAATAAACCCGGTAAGCTGGCCGTTCGCTGCCTGTCCTTTGTCAAATGCTTTCAATAGCATATCCCGTGGCTGAATACCCTTACGTCGGCATCGACGAAGAATTAGATCAATATTATTAGATACGGTCTCAATTCGCCTCTCTTTGGTTAAACCAAGGGTGTTTGCTTGGTTTCTTTTTTCATTTAACACCTGTTCCATTTTATTCATATTATTATTTTCCTTTTTCTTTAAAAATGATCAGGGAACTTATCGAGACGATCAAGCCCGTGTAGTTGTAAACAACTGCATCGGGCAAGCTCTCCACCTACACCCCTACCTCCTAATCCCTAATTACAAAATCTCCTGCACCCTCCCCACCACGCCGGATTCCAGTCTTACTTTTATACCATGCGGGTGGCTTGATGAACTGGTCAAAATATCTTTGACAATACCTTCCGTCAGCTGTCCTGTTCTCTGATCTTCTTTTTTTACCACCGCTACCCGCTGACCTTTGGATATACTTTCCCGTGTTTGTCCGTTCATAGAAATATTTGTTTAACGAATAATCACTCTTATCATAACAGAGAATCACCATTATATAAACTCTGCTCAAAAAAAAGAGCCCCATGCACACGACACAGGGCTTAACCGGAAGACCAATCCGTAGGCTCAGGCTCCCAGTAATCATCATCGTCGTCGTCCCAATAGGAGGACGGCTCTTCATCGTCATCGTCGTCGTCTTCGGACGAAGAAACTCGCAAGGCAGCCAGGCGGGCAGCTTCCTCCTCGGCACGTTGCCGGTCGATGGCGGGCTGAGCTTTTGCCGCAAGTCGAGGCTTCCAGGCCTTCCACCAGTCACGATATGGCGTATTTAGTGTTTCAAGAGCCTCCCACTTCTTCAACATGCCCAAAGCTTCCTCTGCAGTAATCGAGGAAAACAACATGTCAAGAGAAGCCATAACTGCTCGCGGTCCCGCTTCCGGTGCAAAGTCATGAATCAAGGAGATGGTATGGATATTACCGCTTCCCAATGCAGTCTTGATCGCAAGCTCCTTATCCTGCAGGCTAGCCGGGTTTTGCAGTATCTCCTGTATTTGCCATCTAGTGGGTTTGTGGGTGAGAATGTAGCTCGCTGTCTTCTTTTCTTCGGCCAGCCACGCTTCATATTCCAACCGGTTCGGCCGTGATCTTTCTTCATAGTCAGCTCTTGCTGCGGCGTGCATTTTCCGAGCCCACCACCAAACGTATAGCAAGGCTCCAGCAATCAAAGCCACCAGGCAGAGCACGAGCAAACCTGCTTGTCCAACAGTCAACATGACCCCCACCCCCTTCCCGGGATGATTGGTGAAAGGTGCGACGAACTAAGTTTCCTACCTTATTACTTTTTTCTACTGATGTCAATACAAAAAGACCCCGCCATCGGGGTCTTTAATTCAATAATATTATCTGCGCCTACCCTGTCCTCTGTTTGAAGAACGCGGTCGGCTACGGGAAAAATTGCGTCGTTGTCGGTACGGACTTTTGGCCGGCGCTTTCGGGAAGGCACTGCCCTCTCCCAGAGTCAGTTGGGTACGGATTAGTTTTTCTATATCTCTAATGTCTCTTTGTTGATCTGGCGTGGCAAAAGAAATAGCCTTGCCTTTTTTTCCTGCTCTGGCGGTTCTACCGATCCGGTGAACATAATCCTCGGGCGAACCCGGCAGGTCGAAGTTAATCACCAGTTCAATATTGTTCACGTCAATTCCGCGGGCGGCAATGTCCGTGGCAACTAAGATACGGAATGTGCCGTTTTTAAATCCGTTGATGGCGGCTTTTCGCTGGGCTAGCGTCCGGTTGGAATGGATTTCCGAAGCAGTGTAATTCATCCGGCGGATATCCACGGCTAGTTTCTTCGCTCCCCATTTGGTACGGGAAAAAATCAGAATGGATCCGGTATATTTTTCTAAAGTAGACTTCAGCATGATAATCTTTTTATCAGCCGGAATGATAATTACTTCCTGATCAATCTCTTTGACCGTGGTTCCCGGTTGGGCAATTTCCACGCGTAGTGGCAGATGCATGTGCCGGTTGGCTATCGCGACAATCGACTGTGGCATGGTCGCGGAAAAAAGCAGAGTCTGCCTGGTTTTACTCATACGCATCAGTATCTTTTCAATCTGCGGAGCAAAACCCATATCGAGCATGCGGTCCGCTTCATCCAGAGTTAAAATTCCTACGCCGTTCAGCAGATTAAAATTATGTGACAGATGGTCGATCAACCTACCTGGAGTTGCAATGATCACATGTGGATTGTTACGGAGCGCCTTGATCTGCGGTTGCATGGATGCTCCGCCGATCACTACCGCCGTCCGGAGACCCAAAGGACGTCCGAAACGCATTAGCACTTCGTCCACCTGGGCGGCCAGTTCGCGGGTCGGAACGAGTATCAGCCCGCGGGTTTTCAGGCGGGCAATGTTCTGTAACATCGGCAAACCGAAGGCCAGCGTCTTGCCGGTGCCGGTCTGCGCGATTCCGATTAGATCTTTCCCTTCAATAGCTAGTGGGATGGTTTTGGCCTGAATCGGAGTCGGTACTGTAAACCTGTTTTGATCCAGCAATTGCAGTAACTTCGGAGCTAATCCCAGCCCGTAAAAATTCAGTATGTGCTCATTTGTCATGAAAAAATTGTGTGAATAATTAATCTTCTCTGTTCAGCCGCTCTGAAGTATCGATATCCTCAAACCAGCCCTTTCTACTCATACCCTACCATGAAACCTCCAAAACAGCTACATTAAACGTAATCGAGGCTTTTGTCAACTCCCTTTTATATATCCCAATAAAAAAACCCGCGGACGATCTGCAGGTTAACGAGGGCCGAAGTTAGCGACCAGTGCGATGAAAACGAAAAGAGCGAGCGCGCCCAGCAAAACCCAGGCGATAATCCTGGCCGAGCGCTTCGTGGGGGCGGTGTGGGTCGACGGGGTCGTCGGAAGATCAGCTTGGGAAAGCGTGGGTGACATGTCCCTCTTCCTGGGCATTTCCGTACCTCTTGGGTTCGGGGAAGATGACCGTGGTTGGTCAGGGTGCTACGTCTCCGTAGACAATCTGCCCGTCATCCAGGATACGGGCCAGAATCATTCGAGCCTCCTTCAGTTCGGGACACCTTTCCCAGATCAGTGCCATAGCGGCACGCACCTGTTTGAGCTGCTGAAGCATGTCTTCTTGCTCGGTACCGCCACAACGAGCGCGCCATCCGTAGGCACCACAGTCCGTGCTCCAGACCAGCGCCAATTTGCTGGCGTGATGCATCCGCATCGCATCCTGGATCCTGCCGATCACCTCGAACGACTTGGCGCACCCGGGCCAGGCGATCAGAGCATGCTCAATCGGAATATTCCGGACATAGAGCGCCCTCGGCAGTGACTGGTTGAGACGCCAGTCCACATCCCGGACCACTATCCACTCACAGTCATGTTGCATACTACTCCCCTCCCTTTCTAATATATGAACGCAATAGCATGACAATTAACACCCTAGCACCATCTTTGTGAGAGATCAAGACCAAAACAAAAACCCTGCTAAAATATTTATCAGGGTTTTATTTTATACTATTTGCGGGTAAAGAGTATTGCGTTCGGGAGTAGCCGCCCCGGTCCAATAATATAATTACTGTTATACAAAAGCGCGGTCGATCCCCCGCCGTCCAAATTCATCGCGTAGTCCGCACCCAGCGAATCAAAAATATAGGCCAGATCTTTTACTGTTGCCGAACGCGCTATCACCAGATAGAAGTAATTGTCATCATAGCCGATGCCTCCGCGGGTGGATTTGTTATTCATTGACGCTTCAATCGGTTCGCTTTCCACGACTACCGATCCGCTCTCCACAAGTGAAGGGTAATTGGAAATTGCCGCTTTCACATTCTTACCATAACGTGATTCATATTCCGCCACCGAATAACCGAAACTGATTGTCCGGTGAAAAAAATTCAAAGTCCCATCCGTATTCTGCACAATCATCGGTCCGGAATGATAGGGCAGTTTTCCGGTATTCAGCATCTTATCCAAAGCACTGTTGAAAAATGGCTGTTGATATGAATATGTTTTTCCGGCACACGAGGTGTAATCCGGCGGGCAAAAATAAGTACCATGTATGCCGAAACTCGCGCCGTTCTCGTTGGCATACGCTAAAAGGCTTTGTGCCGGACAGTTATTTCCACAGTCACTGGCATTACCTGTATCCGAAACCAGATCAAAATCATTGCGGTTCAGCTTTACCACATCAATAGCAAAGGAGCCCCGGCTTAAAGTGATTGTATAACTTTGCCTGGTTGCAAGATTTTGTGTCGGCGCATTCGGTGTTCCGCCGTTTTCAACCGTCACCAAATCCGCAACTGTAATGCCCAAACCAAAACGGGTCATGATACTAAAGGCATCAGCCGGACGCCCGAGATAAATACGCTGTTTAGTTTTGGGATGTACATACCACGCTTCACCGTTTTGTTCCACCTGTAATAATATCCTGCCGGCCAGCCGGTCACGCAAAGCCTGATCCCCACCTTCATTTCCTTCTACTGGTATCTTTGCCAGATTAGCATCCGAAATTCCAAGTGAAAGGAATCTCATAATATTGAAAGCGTCATCCGGGCGACCGAGATAATAGCGTTTCATATTTTCCGGCCAGACATACCACGCTTCACCGTTGTGTTCCACATCCAATAAAATATATCCCCTGGTATTTTCCGCCACGCTAGCCGCATTTACCGGTGTGCTGATGAAACCACCAAGTACTAAGATTAGCAAAAGTATAATTAATATTTTTTTCATGGAGTAATTATAACATATTACCTGAATCCTATTCCCCAACCACTAAAACCTAACCAAAAAAAACCTCCCGAAACTACAAGTCGTAGCTGAGAGGGAGCTTGAAAGCTCGAAAAGATGTTGAAGGGCAATTACACCGCCATGCAGTCTGCCGGCGTGATGTCAGACTCTTCCGGATCCATCTCCGGACACCGGACAGCCTTCCAGTCGGAACGCAGACCGACGAAGCCTTCATGGATGCCAAAATGCATCCGCAGGGACAGCCAGAAGAGCTGGTTGAGCAGGTTACGCTGCTTGGTGAGCAGCAGCACCTGCGCCTGGTAGCACTGGCAGGACCAGCCATCCTGCCTTCCGCAGACGTGCCGATATTCCATCTGGCACGCCGAGATCTTCCGGGAAAGCACCCGACGCAGACAGAACAGCAGCTGCAGTTCGTCGGGAACGTCGCCGAGTTCTTCGTCACCGCCCACCTTGAATTCCGCCTCGATCGGTTGCCGGTCTTCGGCGGTACTCTCGGTCTCCAGTTCGGACACCCACTGTGGCATTAACATGGCGATGCCTTTCTGTTCCGTCGTGAGAGGCTTCTCGTGAATAAACTTCCTTTTGGGAAGTTCAATCAAGTCTTAGCAAAGCCATGAGGCTTTGTCAAGCCGAACAGACAACTGTGGGGCTTGAAATATTACTGAAAATAGTGTATAATGAAAAAGATATTTGTAATTAAATAATAAATAAAATAAAAAATATGGCAGATGCCAAAGATGTTAGGTCAATCCGAATCGAGTGTGGAGAAATTTCCGCCGACTTGCGACAGATCAGGTTCGATGTCGCTGGTGAAACTGATCCGGAGAAAAAGCAAGCGATTCTCGCAAAAATGGGGCCACTACAGGAAAGACTGGCAGTATTAATCAAAGAAGTGGAAGATAATAAGCTGGACTTCCCTCAAAATGAGCTGGAAAATTTCAAAGACGCGATCCGTCTAAACAAGACAGCATAAATTAATAACTGACCTGCCGGAAACAACCCGGCAGGTTTTTTGTTACCCAAACCCTATCCCCTTTTCCCTAGACCCTGATCAAATAAAAAAACCTCACCGTTGTAGGAGAGGTTTACTTTGGAGCGATGCGGATTCCCTTGATGTCCGCGACTTTTTTCTTGCCGGTACACTCAATCTTGACGTTGCCGACGACAAGTGCGGATCGCATACTGGTGATTTCCGCGGTCAGCACGAGAATGTGCTCGGGCGTGGCAATCAGCCGGAAAGTGGCCTCGCCGAGCCCGCGGAAAAAGGGCACAGACGGACCGTCTTCCTGGGCGGGCGCGAGCCAGAGCGTTGGGCCGTAAGCAACGACCCCGAGCAGTTGAGCCGCCAGCTCGACGAGGATGTGTGCCGGGCAGACAGGATACCCCGGAAAATGACCGGAGCAGTGGTTCGCGTTGGGTGTGAAGCAGGTAGTACCTCCGACCGGAAGCATGTTGTCGCCGAGCGCGACGATTACATCCTCCTGGATCAGGAGTGCTCTGCCGGTATGCGGCATCTTTGACCGGATCTGGTCGAAAGTTACCGTTCCGATAGTGTGCGGCTTCTTTTCCATGGTGCACCTTCTGGTTGGTGTTACTTCAGTTTACGGCTTTGCAGAGGCCGCAGATTTTCGCCGCAGTCGGCACATTTGCGGTGGCCGTCCACCGCCATTTTGGAGTGACGTTCAAAGCAGGTCATCTCGTGGATGGAACGGGGGTGTGGGGCATGAGGATCGCCTTCATCATCCCGCTGATGAAGCTGATCTCCTTTTCCAGACTTGCCTGACAATGAACGGGTCATATTGTCACCTCTTCTCGGGTTGAGGTCGTTTCAATACTACATGCATTTACACATAGTAATTGATTCTATTGCAATAATGGCAAATTTGTCAATATAAATTCGGATATCAAAAACCCGGGAATTCCGGGTTTTAGCTGATAACCGTAAGCCTATACCATTACAAATTAAACAACCCACCCCAGCCTTCATTAGTTCTTCTGGCATTAGCCGGATATGTTCCTTTCAAATGTGAGTTACCACCTTTTATTTCATAGAACTCCATTTTAAATCCCGGGATTGTATTCATCAGCGAATTTACTTTTTCTTCAAAAAATTCCTCCCCTTTCTGCAGATACATATCCGGTATCGTAATCATACCGAACTTTCCCTCAACAATGTCCAAGTCCACCTGATTAACTCCCACCTGATTAACTTTTACCCTGATATATACCGGAGCTTTGACGTATTTTCTCATCATTGCTGAAATTTCTATTTCACCGTCGCCTTTCTTTACCTGCACGTCATCAAAGATCGGATCAGTCCCTTCAAATCTTGCCAGCCAGGACGTAGTTTCTTCCGAAGAAAATTCCGCATCCACCTTAATCTCGCCGGTGAATATTTCTTTCGGGTCAGCCGTATAGCTGATGTAATCTCCGGAAATCTTCATCGGGATTTTTTTTGAGATACTAATCACCGCTTCCGGACTGGTTTTAATCCCGAGGTCCTTCGGTTTATTAGTCCCCATCACTGACGAAATGACAGGCACCTCATAAACTCCGGCTGCTGCTACGCCTAAAGACAATACAAATATTAGAACTAATAACGCAATGAAAAAATTCCGCACCCGATGCCTCTTTTTCGGCTGGTCAATTTTTTCCGGAATCACGGAATCTTCAGCGCTCGGCTGTTTTTCGGTCGCGTCTTCCGGATTTAAATCCTGATCTTCCATATATTTAAATTAATTAATTGTATTTAGATTAATACCCATATCCATAATTTTAATATGTTCTCTGTTATGAGTAAACAGTAAAAATAAAACCAAGATTCAATGTTTATGATTATCGTGATTCTGATTATCGTAATCCGGTTTATAGCCCGGCGTATGTTCATCCGGTTTCATCGGTTCCGGTGGTGCCAGTGATACCTTTGATTCTTTTTTAAATCCTAATATCAATACAACTGAACCGATGACAAACAAAGTTATAGCACCGAAATATTTTACCGATTCCTTTTCCATTGTGAAATAGATCCAGATCGCAATCGGAATTAAAACTACGCCTATGATAATTCTTTTCACTTTCATATAATTACCTTCTTGTATTATATAAATTAATACGCTAGTTTATTACAATAATTAGAAAGCTTCATTACCAACGGTAATTGGCAAAAACCCAATCAATTAGCTCCGATGTCTCCTGCCAGCGCGCCGCATCGGAATCTGTACCCAGTATTACCGTAATAATCTCATTACCGTCCTCGTTTCTGACCCGGGCAGCAAAATTGTATTTCGCCTCATCCAGATAACCCGTCTTACATGCTAAGAAATAATATCCGGAACTTAGAAGCTTATTAGTGTTTTTAATATTATGTACACTGCCGATATTGATTGTTCTGAATGAGTACACCGGCGTGGTTGTCGCCTGCAAAATCTCAAACCGATCAGAAACAGTCTGCATAAATTTGGCGTAGTCGGCGACAGTGGATCGGTTACCAAGCCCTAAACCCGAGGGATCCTCAAATGCTGTATGAGCCAATCCTAATTCATCCGCCTTCTGATTCATCGTGGCCACAAATTCCGCCCGTGTCATACCGGTTGACCGGGCGATCGCGTTTGCCGCATTATTGGCCGAACCCACCAGCATGGAATAAAAATAATCACGCAGAGTCATTGTCTCACCGTCTACCACATATAAATTTCCACCGAATGTACTATCTTCAGATGAATATGCCATGACACGATTAAAATCTGGATTCGTTTCCAAAAATACCAAGGCCGTCATCATCTTAGTCAGACTGGCAATCCACCATTCCTTATCCGCATTTAATTCATACAAAACCGCGCCGGTGCGTTCATCAATGGCAATCGCCGTTTCCGCCTGAATACTCGGATTGGCGGTGCTGGTATATTTCACCGGTCCATCCATAACACCGGTGGTTTCCAATACCGCCACCATCGACCAGGGAAAATGAATTGCCGCTTTGGCAATATTATTTTCATAATCAATCGCGGTCGGAATCTCCTGCCACTGGTTGGTTACCCTGTTCCAAAAATTAATTCTTTTTTTATAATTATTTTCAGATGTAAATTTCAGAGAGATAAATACCGGTTTATCAAGCACCTGCGGATTTTGTACGCGGATATCATAAGTATAGACCGAGCTGATTAATTCCTTAGTTGAGGGAATTTCGTTATTGGTATAGTCCGCCTCTTTTATTTTCACCCAAGCACCTTCCGTAAATATTCCTCCCCGGATGCCGACCAAAAAATCATAATGCCGGCTCGGGACAGTGTACCCGACCGTCATCGTATTCTGATCCAGATAACGCGCCCGGTTCAGAGTCTCCGCCGCATTTGCCGGATGTAAAAACAACAGAAATAATATTCCTGTTACTATAATAGTCAAACCGCTGTAATTTTTATTTTTCATTGTATTTAAAATAATTGCCAAAAAAATAAACCGATCATTAACAATCCGATAATAAATTTAATCAGGGTTCCGCTTAAGAAGCCGATAAACGTTCCCAAGCCCGCCTTCAGCGCCCTGCGGTGGTCTTTGCCGCTGATCAGCTCGCCGATCGTTGCGCCGATTATCGGACCAACAATCAGTCCGACTAGTCCGCCCGTGATGATCCCGATCATCATACCCAGAATGGATCCGGCAATCCCCCATCTGCCCGCGCCGAATTTCTTTGCTCCGTAAATATTCGCCAGGTAATCAATCACGAAAGAAAAAATGGTTAATACAGTAAATACGGTCATTACCAGCCAACCAACCTCCCGGAAATCGGTAAAGAAAGCATAGATCAATGCGCCCAGCCAGATTAGAGGGATGCCAGGAAGCAACGGAAAAACAATTCCAACCAAACCCACGGCAAAAAACAGTATTGCCACCCCTAGAAAAATTATTACTTCCCAACCCATATATTCGTATTAATTTATTTAATATTATTATATCAAACAAAGCTGAAATAAGCACTTTTTTGCAGGGAATTTTCGAAAAAATGCAACTGCCCTTGACGTTCGGTTTTTGTTCGGGTATACTGTTTATACCAGTACGGATAGCTGTGGATAACTCGGTGGCGGTAATTAGTAAATAGTAATTCGTAATAAGAGAAGTTAATAGACAATTACCAATTACCAGTTACAAATTACTAGTTACCAGTTACTAAATTACCAATTACTAACCCCCAACCCCATGACCGAAAACATCACCAAAAAGCAAAAAGAAATATTAGACTATATCACTGAATTTATTTCTGTAAACGGCTACTCCCCCAGTTACCGGGAGATGGCGGACTATTTCGGCTTATCATCCCCCGCCACTATTTTTGAACATATCAAAGGACTGGAGGATAAAGGGTTTATTAAAGCAGAAGAAAGAAAAGCCCGTTCGATTAAAATATTCAAGGAGAAAAAGAAAGAGATACCCGCACTCGAACTGCCGTTAGTTGGCTTAATCGCCGCCGGAGAACCGATAGAAGCGATCGAAGAAAGGGAAACTATTTCCATACCAGTCGGTCTGGTTGATAGTATCAATTCTTTCGTGCTGAAAGTTAAAGGCGAATCCATGATCGGCGAAGGAATCTTTGACGGAGACTATGTGGTATGCGAAAGAAATTACTACCCGAAGAACGGCGATGTGGTGGTCGCACTTCTAAATAATGAATATGCCACACTGAAAAAATACTTCCGGGAAAAAACCAGAATTCGCCTACAACCGGCCAATCCCAATATGAAACCGATCTTTTCCAAAAACCCGGTAATTCAGGGAATCGTCAAGGCCATCTTTAGAAAATATTAAAAAATAACCAGAAACAAAAACATGTTCAAAACAATCAATGAAACTATCAAAGTTACCAGCTCTTTCTTTCGGGACAGAGTAATACCGGAAAAATTTGAATGGAACGGACAGCAACATGTAATCGAAAACTCCAAACTGGTACACGCCGCAAAGAAAGGAGAAGGGAAAATGTTTTTCTTTGATGTGCAGGATGACCGGGATTTATATAAACTTTCTTTTGACACCAGAAGTCTGGAATGGGAGCTAAACCAGGTTTTTATCCAAAAATAATTTATGTATGAAACGATCAATGAAACAATTGAAGTTCTGGTTCGTTTTGGCAAACAGACTATTGCCCCCGCTGTTTTTCGCTGGCGGAATAAAATATATAAAATAGAAAAAGTTAATCTGGCACACAGCGGAAAGGTGGGAGATGAAAAATGGTATTACTTCTCCGTTTCTGACGAAGCCAACTATTATAAACTGGCCTTCAACAGCACGACTTTGAAATGGTATTTGGATGAATTATATATAGAGGGTTAATCTAAGCACAAGCGACAATGCGCATTGTCGCTTATTTGTAAAATGGAAAAAATAATATTTCACATTGATATGGATTCGTATTTCGCCACCTGCGAACAACAAGCGAATCCTTTTTTGCGTGGCAAGCCGATTGCCGTTTCCGGCCACCCGGATTCGCGTACGGTAGTCTCCGCCGCATCCAAGGAGGCCAAAAAACTGGGTGTGAAATCCGCCATGCCGATTTATGAAGCCAGGCGCATCTGTCCGGAGATTATTTTTGTTCCCGGTGATTTTGAAAAATATGTCCATATTACCAAAAAAATTATCAGTATATTCCTTTCCTTTACCGACCAGGTGGAGGTAACCAGTATTGATGAAGCTTTTATGGATGTCACCCCCATTGCAAAAAGATATGGCGGAGCAATCAGTGTGGCTAATAAAATAAAGATGGAATTAAAAAAGCAGGTTGGCGAATGGATGACCTGTTCGATCGGCATTGCTCCAAATAAACTGATGGCCAAGCTGGCTTCCGGACTTAAGAAACCAGACGGCGTCATGCAAGTACCACAAAAAGACATCCTCTCTGTTTTAAAAACTATTGAGCTTACGGACCTGTGCGGTCTGGGCCGTCAGACAGAAAAACATTTAAACAGGATCGGAATCAAAAATTTGGTTGAGCTAAGACAATATCCCTTAACCAAACTCATCAAAGAATTCGGCCAAACCGGTTTACAACTGTACAACATGAGTTGGGGCAGAGGCTCCGACGATGTCCCCTCTTATTATGATGCATACCAGGAGAAATCGATGGGTCATCAGATTACCCTGCCGAAAAACACCCTTGATCTGGAATATTTAAACAATACTCTGTTGAAACTTTGTGAAAAAACCGGGCGCAGAATGCGGGAAGCCGGCCTAGCCGGCCGGGTAGTCAGCGTATTTATCAGATACAACAACTTTGAAGGTATTTCCCGGCAAAAAGCAGTGAGGATTAATGTTGACGATGGTTACCAGATATTTGAAATTGCCAGAAATATCTTAAAATCATTTTCATTCAAATATCCCGTACGCCTGATCGGGGTCAGCGTTGCTAAACTTTCCCCCTCCAATCAGTCCCTACTTCCTTTTGCGGATACGAAAAAGAAACAAGCAATCCTACAAGCCATGGATATAGTAAATAATAAACACGGGGAATTTACTATCCAGCGTGCGTGCCTATTAAAAGACCTCAGATTAAAAAGAGATCTGCCGGCCCATGGGTTGATGCGGAAATACCTATAGGCGAGGATGCGCATCCTCGTCTATAGGGGGGATTGACAAACCTGCGGTTTTGTTATAAGCTGTGGGGCTTATTCGTGTGTCTAAACCGGGCACACAAAGAAGCAAGGGTGCACAATCGGAAGGAGCACGAATGTCCGCAACCAGGAAACCCAGCGAGGTCTACGATGGGATTTCCATCAAGACCGCGGCCGAATTCTTCGGCCACCAGAACCGGTGGCAACTCCGGACCGGCAACCCGCCGACTGTGGTCGAAGAGCTGGACTGGGAGTGCACCTCCCCGTTCGGCTCCGTTCGCAACGTTGTCGTCGTCGATGACGACGGCAACCCCGTCTTCGACCGTCCCGAGTACCGCGAGGCACCGAACGTCAACGTCGTCGTCTGGGGCCGCGACACCGACGGCACCGTCAGACTGGCCGTGGTCAGTCAGCCGCGTCCGCACGCCGACAATCCGTTCCTGGAACCCGGCAACCCCTGTGATCCGGTCGTCTTCGGCCAGATCGTCATGGGATTCAACAAGCGCAAGGTCTTCGGCGACGACGTCGTCGACCAATACGAGTCTGTCAACGACGCGGCCGCACGCGAGACTGCCGAAGAATCGGGAGCCAAGGTGATCCGAAACATCGAAGTGCCACACATCCCGTGGCACAACCCGAACCCGACGTTCGTGGCGACCTCGTCTGACGTGATCTTCATCGAGGCTGATCTCGAAGCGATCGAAGCGGTCAGGTCCACCCGCAGCGAGCCCATCTACAAGGCGGAGTTCATCACCGTCCGCGAACTGCTGCGGCGCATCGCCGAAGGTCGCGGCCCGAATGGCGAGTTGTACCGCATGTGCACCGCCAACAGCGCGTGGCTGATCTTCTTCGCCACGCATCCTGAGTTGCTCACGGCCTAGCGGAAGCCGTCCCCTAGTTCCACTCCCCTGGACTCACAATCCTCGGGATTTTTTTATTTAAATAACGATATTTTTCATTGCGGGGCTTGATTTTTTTTGAATCTGTAGTACGATGTTTACTCCCGTTCTTTCCTTTAACCTGCGACCAGTTCAGTGACCCTGAGCACGGTCAATCTTCATGGAGGCAGATTATGACCGTCCAACTGCTTTTGATCAACTGCGCCACGGGCCTTTTCGCCCTGATCCTAATCACCCTCCTGCAGACTGCGCTGCTCAAAAGAGCGCGCAACCAGTACGCCTTCTTCTGCATCGAGAAGCGGATCCACTTCTACAACTTCGCATTCCTGCGGGTGTTCCAGCTGTTCATGCTGGTGGGGATCTCGTTCGCGATCGAGAAGCTTCTTGTTAAGGGAATCTGGAATTCCCTACTCGAACCGTGGATCATCCTGATCCAATTCGCCTACTGGCTTGCACTGCCCTCCGCACTTTACTACCTGAACTACCGATGGGAATTCAGGAACTCGAACTTCTGCCGCAAGCCTTCGTGGCTTCGGTAAAGTCCTAAACATCGCATAATCGTTGACGGACTTTTTTTTATTAGCCATTATCACAGAAATTCGCCACGAATTGACAAAACGGGCCTGTTTTTGGTAAGTTATGAGACTATTCTTCGCACATTGACCTTAGCGACATGGCGGTTTTGAGGCCAATACCGCCATGTCATATTCATCACTCTTTGGCTGCATTCTGCAGGGTAAGGGAGACCCCAATGAAAAAGCCTACATTCCTGACTATGAACTTTGGCAAGACCTTCTGGACGGCCAATGTCGCAGAACTGTTCGAGAGGATGGGGTGGTATGCCCTGTTTACTATCATCATCCTCTTCCTCACCAACAGCAAGAACGAAGGGGCACTGGGTCTCACCAAGCAACAGGCCGGTACGATCCTCGGCGTGGTGCCGTTCTTCCTCTACCTGGTGCCGCTCATCACGGGCACCATCGGCGAGAAGATCGGGTACAAGCGCATGCTACTGATGTCCTTCGTGGTGCTGAGTGCGGGGTACTACCTCTGTAGTCTGGCGACCGGGTACTGGTCTTTCTTCGGCTACTTCATGCTCGTCGCCCTGGGCGCCGGTATGTTCAAGCCGATAATCTCGGCGACAATCGGCCAGATGACCCGCGGTGACAAGCAGAAGTCGTCGGTCGGCTTCGGCATTTTCTACGCCATCGTGAACGTCGGCGGATTCCTCGGGCCAATCGTTGCCGGTACGGTCCGTCCTCGGTACGACGCCTTGGGGAATGTGATCAGCGGAAGCTGGGATACGCTGTTCTACATCAACGCCGGCTACATGGTGGTGATGTTCTTCTACACACTGTTCTTCTTCAAGGAGCCGGCGCGCAAAGGTACCGACCCGCTGGGCAAGAAGCTTCGCGAAATGATCACGGACCTGCGTGATCCCAAGCTGAGCATTCTGCTCCTGATCCTCGTCGGGTACTTCACCAACTACGTGCAGTTCTTCAACACGATGGCTCTCTGGATCACGGAATGGGTGGACACCAGCGTGCTGGCATCACTACCCTTCATCCCGGATGCCTGGGTATCGGCCGGCCAGCTCAAGGCGGAATATGTGATCAACCTCAACGGCGTGACCATCGTCTGCCTCGCCGTCTGGCTTACGAGCAAGACGGCAAACTACCCGATCCTGAAGACCATGAACACGGCGATCCTCATCCTGTGTCTCACGGTTGCCGGCCTCACGTTCACGACTCCGTTGGTCACGGGCGCGCTGTCGCTCTGGCTGCTCATGACTCTCATCGTGATCTTCTCCATGGCGGAGATCTGTGTGAATCCCAAGAGCAACGAGCTCATGGCAAACATCGCTCCTCCGGACAAGGTGGCCACCTACCAGGGGTACATGTTCCTGTCCATCGCCGGTGGATTCTTTCTCGGCGGCAAGCTTGTCGGCCTCTACGGCCACTTCGCCGACAAGACGGCGATGTACCGCGATGAACTGACAAGACTCGCAGGCAACGTACCCGGCATGAATGATCTCAACCTTACCCAGCTAGGAATCGAGCTCCAGAAGCACGGCGTGAGCCTCATACAGTTCGACCAGCAACTCTGGAATGCTCATCGGCCCTACCTCTACTGGCTGATCTGTGCGGCGATCGGTATCACTTCGGTGATACTTCTCGCGGTATACCGACATTTCGTACCGAAGCTCGAAGAAGCAAACGCACCTGATTTGATCGAAGGAAGCCAGTAACCCTGGCAGATGGTGTTGGCCTCACACCATATTCCTTCCACCCCTACACTATCGCGAAAGTGCGGGGGATTTTTTATTATATTTGATCACTGGATTGACAAAAACTATTAATTTCACTACGCTTATTTACTGTCCGCAAAAAATCAGCGGACAATAAAGAAGCCTCTCTCTCGAACTGCGAAAGGATGGTTATGCCATGCCTCTTTATATCACGCTAATCCTGCACACGATCATCAGCTGGATGATTCTGACGGTCCTACTTTACCGGAAGACCGTTCCGAATCTTTTCGCTCTCTTCAGTGAGAACCTCAACTTCGGCTGGCCAGGTGCCCTCTACTACGGACTTCTTTTCGCGGTGGAACGATTCGCCCAAGCGATCATCAACTACGCTGCCCAGGTTGTACTGCACCTTTCAGTCGGACTGCCGTACCTCCACCTGCTTCCCGCACCGTGGTATTGGCTGATGCCACTCTCGTTCTTTCTCATCTTGCCTCTTTGCGGTTGGACCAGATTCTACCACCTCACGTGGCATCAGTGCACCGCCAAATCCCTCTCAAATCTTTGAGTTTCGCGCAGGGATTTTTTTATTGCAGAGACTGGAGATCTTTCAACACTTCATCCGCATGCACCGGCGGTTTTACCTTCTCATAAATTTTTACTATCTTGCCTTGTGGATCTATTAAAAATGATGTTCGTGCAATCCCCATAAATTCTTTACCCAAAAACTTTTTCTTTTGCCAGACATCGTATGCTTTCAGCATTTCCATTTTATCATCTGAGAGCAGAATAAAAGGCAGCTTATACTTTTCACTAAATTTTTCATGGCTTTCAACACTGTCTTTACTTACACCAACCACATCCGCTTTCAGCTTCGTGAATTCCGGAAATGAATCGCGAATGACACAAGCTTCTTTAGTACAACCCGGCGTATTGTCTTTGGGATAAAAATAGATCAAAAGCCATTTTCCGTGGTAATCAGAAAGTTTATGAATCTTCCCGGATTGGTCGGGAAGAGAAAAGTCCGGTGCTTGTTTATTTAGCAGTTTTTTCATATTGATACATTATTTAATAGATTTAAAATGTTTTAATGCCGGAATAATATTCGGTGCGATATTTGCAGGCAAATCATTTATATCAAACCACCCCCATTCTCTAATGTCAGAGCCAGGAATAATATCACCCTTCCTTTTGGCAAGATAATGTACCAGTTTAACATTGAACACTCCTTCTGCGGTTTCTTTTTTGTCAAAAATTACAAACGGTTCTGGGTCTAATATTTCAATATCAATACCCAATTCTTCTTTGGCCTCCCGTTTTGCGGTTTCTACTAAATCTTTATCACTTGCCTGCATTTTTCCACCACAAACCTTCCAAAATTCTGTATCACCATGCTGATTCAAAAGTATTTTGTCGTTTTCAATAATTACCGCTCCGGACACGATTATAATTTTGTTCATAATATTTTAATCTAATTTGATATCACAGATAATTTTCCCGGCATTATTTCTATCTCAAATTTTTTCATTAACGGCAAAAGTTCTCCGTCCAGTTGCGCCTGCAGATTGTGGTTTGACTTGATTGAAACTTTTTTTGCCGTAAATGTGTGGACTTCCGGAAGTTTCAAGTGGGTTCCTTTCATAATTTTAGGAATGTTTCTTAAAGCATAAAACCTCCCCATTTTGTCAATCTGGCATACAGTGAATAATCCGTCATCAATTTCAGCAGACGGTGCCACCCGGAAACCACCACCGTATTGCGTTCCGTTGCAGGTCGCGATAAGTAATATTTTCTTTTCGATAACCTCATTATCATCCAAGACTATTGTGGCTTTTCTGAATCTATATGTAACCAGCGTTCTAAGCACGGCTGCCAAGTAACCGGGGTAGCCGGGAAAATATTTTAAATACTTTCTAACCCGTGCGGCCGCTTCGCCGTCAAACCCCACACCCATGCCGTTAACAAATATATACTCCCCGTTTACTTTTCCCAAATCAACATTTCTGACATGTCCGTTGATTAAGGTGTGCAATGCTTTCTTCAAATTTTTTGATACTCCCACCATCGGGGCAAAATCATTTCCGGAGCCGGTTGGCAGAATTCCTAATACTGCGGAAGTGTTATAGATCCCAGCGGCTACTTCACTAATCGTACCGTCACCACCGACTGCCACCACTACTTCAAAATTCTTTGCTGCTTCCCGCGCCAATTTTGTTGCTTCCTTAGGTTCTTTGGTCAGGACTTTCTCGTATTCCAGATTGTGCTTGCGGCAAAATACCTGAACCTCCGGAAGAAAAGAGAGCTTTTTGCCTTTTCCCGCTTCCGGATTCACAATAAAATAGAATTTTTTATACATTGGTTTTGATGTATGATTTTTCAAATTGAGCTAAAGTTAATGCGTTATTGCAGGAATACTCACCGACTCTGGTTCTTTTTAAGTATTTCAAATAACCACTCCCCACCCCCAGTTTTTCACCGATGTTTTTCCCAAGCGATCTGATATAAACACCGGGTCCCGTGACTGCTTTAATAGTCAGTAACGGCCATTCGTAGTGTACAATATCAATCATTTTTATCTCAACGTCCCGAGCTTCTAATTCAACCGGCTTGCCTTTTCTGGCAAATTTATACGCCTCCTTACCATGAACCTTCACCGCGCTGTAAATTGGCGGGGTTTGTTTTATCTTTCCGACAAACGATTTGATCGCCTCCTCAACTTCCGCATGCGTCGGTATGGATTTTACCGCTAAGGATGTTTTTTCTCCTTCTTCATCATCGGTCGAACTCGCTACTCCCAGCATTATGGTTGTAATATACTCCTTTTCTTTTTGTACTTCAGTCCCTAGTTTTTTTGTCGCGTCTCTGCCAATTCCAACAATCAGAACCCCCTCCGCCAAAGGATCCAGAGTGCCCGCGTGCCCGATTCTTTTTATACCGGTAATTTTCCTGAGTTTATAAATAATATCATGAGAAGTTGGGCCTTTTTCTTTATAAATTGCTACTATATCATTCATAATATTTGAGTATATAAACCAACCAGTTGTGCCTTGTCCAGCACATGCCCCTTCATTGCGTGTTCTAATTCTTTCTTACCATTGGATTTATCAAGATTAATTACTGTATCTAAAGCGTAAATTTTGAAAAAATACCGATGAGTACCTGATGGCGGGCAGGGTCCGCCATATTTATTATCGCCTCTGGTGTTTTTTCCTTCCACTGCACCTTCCATAACACAGTTTTCAATGATATCAAATGTATTCGGATCAATATTCCAGACAACCCAATGCACCCAATCACCACCCGGAGCGTCTGGATCATCATTAATTAACGCAATGCTCTTTGTGCCGGTTGGAATGTCGGAAATTCTGAGTGGCGGACTGATATTTTCACCGTTGCATGTGTATTTTGAGGGGATCATTTCATTGTTTAGGAATTCGGGACTAGTAATTTTCATATACCTTCCTTTCTAAATTACGTCTTTAAGCGTAATATTTTTATACTGACCTTCTTTCAGATTTCCAAGCTCCAGTTTTCCGATACGCACCCTTTTTAATTTTGTTACTCCGTAACCCAACTTCTCACACATTCTCCGAACCTGTCTTTTTTTACCTTCAATGATTACAATGGAAAATTTTCTGACATCAGTCTGCTTTATCTTTGCCGGCAAAGTTTTATATTTATTAATGTAAACTCCCGTGCTCATCATTTTCAGAAATTTCTCTGAGATATCCCTAGTTACTTCCACTTGATATTCTTTCTCAACCTTGTTTTGGCCTCGCAATATTTTGTTTACTACCTCGCCGTCATTGGTCAATAAAATCAGACCGGAACTGATTACATCCAACCTCCCGATGGTATAAACTCTTTCCGGATACCCCACCGCATCGATTATATTGTCTTTGGCTTTCGGATCGCTGGTACAAATTACCCCGACCGGCTTATTAAACGCCAGATAGATCTTTTCCGCTGTATCTGATTTTACCCTTTCACCATCCACAACAACATCGTCCCCGAGAGCTACTTTATCGCCTAACTTAGCCTTTCGTTTGTTAATTTCCACCCGCCCCTGTTCAATCAAGCGGTCCGCTTCACGGCGCGAACAGTAATTGGCTTGGGTCAGATATTTATTGATTCTTGTTTGTTCCATGAGAGTATCATAGCATGGTCAGTAATTATAAGAAAATAGTCATTTTCTATGTAAAAAACTATCACAAAAGCGATAGTCTATATTCAATATATCATCAAAGCTTGAAGGGCGACCCGCGTCTGCAGACTCGCAGCAACGAGCCGTCCTTCAAGCGTATTTTACATTTCATCATTACTAGCTAATCATCATATCCTTTTGTGGGCAACAACGATTTGGAATTCCATCATAGCATAGCTTTACTTCGGTCCAAGTACAATTTTTTACAATACTCTCCATTTCAACTGCCTTTTGTGGGCAGCAAGGGTTTGTAATACCACTATAACATTGCTTTACTTGTGAAAATGTACAATCCTTGGCAAGACTGCTAATATCTTGCATGGCTTTTTCGGGACAGCAAGGATTAGTATTTCCACTGTAACAATCCTTTACTTGTGACAACGTGCAATCCTTAGCAACATCAATTGTTGATTGTGTCGCATCGAGAGTGATTGCCAATGAAGTTGCGCCAATGCCAACCATAAGCGCGAACAATAAACCGCTTAAAAAATATTTCATAATTTTCACCACCTTTCTTTTTAAAGATATTATCGAGTCCAAAATTTGAACCCTTGAGAAAATGGCGAAGGAGAATGTTAGTCTCCCCCTTCGCCGCGAATTCAAGGAATCAAAGTGCTATTTCAGAAGAAGCATCTTCCGCGTAATCGACCGCCCCTCCGCTTCCAGGCGGTAGAAGTACGTGCCAGAGGCAACCCGTTGGCCGGCGCCGTCCGTGCCGTTCCAGAAGATCTGGTGCTGGCCGGAGGGAATCGGTCCGTCGACGAGGGTCGCGATCAGTCCGCCACGAACGTTGAAGACCTTCAGAGAGACATGGTCTTCGCGCGTCGTGGCAAACCGGATTACGGTCTTCGGATTGAACGGATTCGGATAGTTCTGGGCCAGCAAGGCTTGACCCGGAACACCATCGTTGACACCGACAATCGCATCGACAGAGCCGATACGCGTCAGTGCCGAACCGAGTTTGGACATGGTCAGAAGCTGATTGAGAATCAGCGGATTGTCCGGGTTGAGCGCTGCGACTTGCTCCTCAGCAATCGCGATGCTTTCAAACGCCGGACGACTGAAGTCCTCAATCACCTTCTTGGTCGTCTCGAAGCCGATAGCCTGGTTCATGGCAGTAATGGATCCGCATCCGGGTCCATAGAAGCCGCTGGCACCGGCTTCGTGGAACATCATGTCCATAGCAACCGGCGTGTAGTCGAACCAGGCATCGTCCGTTTCCCAACTTGCGGCAGTGCCACAGGTCGGGGCCAGGAAGAACGGATGATGGTTGAGGTACGGGAGAACGAGATCCATTCCCCACCCCGAATCGCGCTTGGAGTACATGTTCCCCGGATAGTGCGACCCCGACAGGGACGAATACATGACGTTGAGGTTCGTCATCCCGCCCAAACGACCATTCCACTGATCAACCAGTGCCTGGTTTCGGGTCTCGGGATTGGGAATCTCGCTTTCGTAGATCTCGCTGAGGTTGTGACCATCCTGCAGAAGCATGGTACGAACCAGCTCCGCAGCCGCCAGCGCCCGTGCCCCGTCACCTTCGCTCATGTGATCCAGGTCGCCGACGAAGAAACCGATGCTCATCCCATAGTTGGGATAAGACCACCAGTCGTTCGTTTCCTGCATCACCAGCGCATAGGCGGCAATCTGCCAGACATCGGTCACCGGAATCCTGGTAACCACAGTCCCCGGAATCTGGTAAACCTTGTCGGAGCGGAAATACGGCCGCCAGTACGAGATGTTCTGTCCTCTCGGCAGATCATCCCGTATCGTCGGGGCGGGAATTACGACATTCCCAGGTTGCGCCGGGAAACGACTCAACATCTGCAGGCGGATAGGAAGCCAGATTTCATTCCAGTAATCCGGCCACCGCTCGCCGTAGAGATAGAAGAACTCGTTGTCCCGACCCCACAGTTCGTGGTACTTGACTCCCGCTGCCGCATTGGCCGCGATTCGGCTTTGGAGATACGCGATTTGCGCGTCCTCCTCAGCCGCGGACTGCGGATAGCCCGGGGTCACCTCGACGGTCACTTCGTACCCGTACCTGCGCCAGAAAGACGCATTGTACTGCTCGACCGCCGCCGCAAATGGTGCAACAGTGTAACACACCATCTTCTCACCATCACCGACATTGGCCACCAGACCACCCGGGAGGCTGATTGAGGCAACCGCCGCTGTGTGAGCAGTAATCGCCTGATCAAACTCATCGAGAGTCGGTGCACGAGACGGCATCTGCGGACGAACGGATTGCATGCTCGGCTGAGCATAGCCATGGATAATTCTGTTCCCAGACTCTTCGCGTTCGATGAGTCGGAACCAGCTTTTTCCATCAGCGATTGCCGCCGAAACATCCAACTCGTACTCGCCGAATCCGGGAGCGTGTTCAGGACCGATCTGCTCCCAGACGCCCTTAATGGCATTCGACGCTTCCACCAGATAACCAGCTGTCTGGTATTCGGAGCCGGCTCGCCAGATCGCGGTGTCGTTTTTGACACCGAAACTAACGTCGGCAGCCGAATTGTCTCCGGCGAAAAGCGCCCACTGGCTCGTCGGATGCGCCAGAGGAATTCCATTGGGACTCTGAAATGCACCCAGAATCCAAATGGCACCATCGCCGGTAGGGCAGATGCGCGCGTTGAAGGTGGTATCGTCACTCCAGCACTGGTAACAGACCGTTCCTAGCCCGCTGGAAATGGAAATACTTCCGGTAGTTGCGCCATTGAAAGTCCACTGGATATCCAATCCTCCTTCCGGAATCTGATCCAGGAACTCGAAGCTCGTTGACGCAACCGTCGGCGCCAAAATCGTCGCGCCTTCGCCGACTACCGCAATGGTTCCGTTCTGGGAATTTGTGACAGTTGAACCACCGCCCATGGATCCCCAGAACGTCTCGGCATAGTTGGCATCCGAAGCGGGGAACCCGCAGAAGACCCTCCGCCCTCCCCAGGAGCTTTCCCAGGTACTCGAACCACAGCTCCAGTTGAAGACGAAAGAACTCGCCGAAACAAACTTGCCACTGATACAACCGCTCTTGATGGCAATCGCGTAGCTGTCCGCGGTTGTAACCTTCTCGATGCTAGCGCTGGACCAGCCGTGTGCGATGTAGAAATCCCAGTTGAGATCCCTGATCGCCATGCTGTTCAAGTCGTACGGTTCGACACTGATCGCACCGTAGTCCCATCCGTCAATTCCACTAGCATGACCGTGAGTCTGAATCCACCAGACTCCGTACCTGTTGTCGAGCAGAGCGTAGAAGTCGCTCATTCCGAAGGAAGGTGCGGTCGTTCCGGGGCTAACATGCGCCGCTTCGGTAACGGCATAGCCCTTGCTGAGCAGTGCTGATACGTAAGCCTCGCCGTCGCCGGTTCCCCAGGTGCTTTCGTAGAACTGGACAAGCACTCCAGTAGGAGACCCTGGGGTGTTCGGCGCTCCATACCCCCTGCTCGCAGCAAGGAGTAGGATCATGGTAAGCATGAATCGCTTCATGATTTACTCCTCCCGCGGATTGGGAATGGCCATCGGCCGTTCAAAACTGCGAACGACATCTTCGTGCAGGATCCCGCCTTGCCAGCTGCACTTTCTGGCAGCGTCAATTTCAAGGCGAGCCTTGGTCTGCTGTTCCGGGTCGATCGGGCTGGGCGGAATGGCCTGCCGGACCGACGAGGTTACGATGATGATGCACCCAGTCTCGATGTACATCGACAGGATGCGAAACTGGGAATCGAGAATGTCCTGTTTGCTCACACGGTTCGCGGTGTCGACCACGACGAACACCTCGGTATCGGGTGCGTCCGTCCAGACATACCCGAAATTGTTGTCCGACCGCTGGAACGCCTTGGCGACCAGCTTGTCGGCATTCATCATCGCCACAAGCTGGGGCGTGATCTCGGCATTGGGAGTGCCAACACGCTGAAGCTCGATCTGCTTGGCGACGACCCGATTGATCACTTCCATCTTGTGGATCTGAGCGGGGGTCGCCGTAATGTCAACCTTCGGCTTGTCCGAAAGTTCCGGCCAAACCTGCACTCCCTTCAGTGTGATGATCTGACCGTCCGTGGCCAAATCGTTGAGGGTGACCACGCCGAGGTCGTTGCCGTAAGGATAGAACGTTGCCGGGATCGGGGCAGCAGTCTGAGCCAGAGATGCTGTAGCGCCCGTCAGAGCGCAAGCCAGGATGAGAATCGTGAAGTACCGCATGGGTACTCCTCCTTTCCGGCGTGAAACGCCGCGGGGAAACGAGTAGCAAGCAGAATGCCCGCTACACCACTACTATGCTTCTTCAAGTTGTCAATATGCGTGGATCACCGACGAATTTCGATGCTCCGGACAATTAATGAAAAATTAACTGACCGCGGAATCGAACTTACAAAAAAACTACCTGAAAATAGGTAGCCGGCAAACAAATACAAAAAGTTTTGTACTTATTGCTAGAATGTCGGTTACGCTACTAGCTCCAAGCTGTCCTGTCAACCGCACATGTTAAATGTTTGGGACCAAGCGTCCAAATACAGACAGCCTATCATCGCCTCATTCCTCCTTATTGAATTGTGATTTTCTATTTTTATTTTAGTTGGGAATCTTATTATATTGTATAAAAAATGTCAAATATCGGCAAATAGAATAAAAAAATAGGGGCGGAACAGCTTCCAAAAACCCCTATATTGCGCAATAAAGCGCTAAGAACGAGACGAAGTGTGTGCCCACAGAAGACCGTTGACCGCGTCGCGGACCATACCCAGATTGAATGGCTTGGAAAGATAGGCAGCGGCACCATAGCGCTCCCGAAAGACCTTGGCCAGCACAGTTACTGACTTGGCTTTCCCCTTCGCGCACATGATCACGAGCAGTGCATGCGTAGCAAGATCGGGCCGCCTCAGTTCAAGCGAGAGCCATCCGCCACCGCGATAAAGCGGATCATCTTCCGAAGCAAAGTACTCCACGAGAATGATGTCGGGACCCTTGCCATCTTCCTCGATCCAGGCCATGATGCGCTTCAGTGCGCAATTTGCGTCGGAACTGCCACGGACATCATGTCCTTCCCATTCCAACACATCCTTGATGGAACCCAGCGTGTTGTTGTCAGGGTCAAAGATGAAGACCTTACTCATCGAACCTTACCTCCTGTGCCGGTTTCGCTACTTCCCTCCTGATAACCGCGTCCCTTCAGAATTAAAGGACATAGCGACCAATTGACGGTTACCGATCGTAGGGCTGGACACGTCTTTGTGTCCCCACAGAATCGAATGGACGTTCAAATGTGCATACAAAAAAACGCCTCTATATGAGACGACGTAACCAAAACACTTACCTTTGTGTCGGTTACGTCACTGACTCCGGGCTTCCCTTGACGTCCAAATTGGGATCACCTTTCATAGTCTCACATGAAATCATTATTTGATTTCTTCAGAGGATGTTATCATGATACTGTCCAATTGTCAATATTACAATGAATAGTTACTTACTCATCACTGCTGATTGATTGATAATCAAAATCCAGCCGTTCAAGAATCGCACTTGCTTCTTCACTATTTGCAAATCTTGGTTGAGCATAGTCTTCAATAACTACCGGAAAGAATTCAAACCCACTAATTCCCTCTTTTGAAAAAGTGATTTCCGCTATCATTCCTTCTCTGGTTTCCTGGGACCACATTTGGTCAAAAACAAAGTTACCTAGACTGTATATGATGTATCCGTCCTGGTATTTTTCCATTGTCTGCACCACATGCGGATGATGACCAACCACCAAGTCCGCGCCGGACTCAATAGCCGCGTGCGCAAAATCTTTCTGATGCTGATTTGGAGTGAACTGGTATTCATAACCGTCATGCATCGAAATAATGACAAAATCCGCGATATCTGACGCATCCGCCACATCCTGCTTCATTTTATCAAAATCCATAAAAGTTAAAGTAGGATTTTGTTCTTCAGAGTTATAATCCGATACAGGACTACTTGCATAACTATATGCCAAAAAAGCAAAAGTCATTCCTTTTATTTCTTTTACATACGGCTGATATGCATCCTTAACACTTTCCCCCGCTCCCATATATTCTATCCCTGCTGAATCTAAATATTTAAAGGTATCGGACAAACCTTCTTTGCCAAAATTTAATGTATGGTTATTCGCTAAAGTGACCAGATCAAATCCTGCTAATTGTAGACCTTCAACTGATTCCGGATCAGCCCGAAAAACCATTTCGTTCGTATTGATTTTTCTCCCCGGTGTAATTGGAGATTCCAGATTACCAAAAGTTATGTCAGCACTCTCTAATAATTCAGCTGTTTTGAGAAAAGGATAATTATAATCATTATATTTTTGCATCTTTGTATCAACGTCTCTGGAAAGCATAATGTCCCCTACAGCCATTATGGTAACTACCGGATCGTTCTTTTTAGTTTCAACAACTGATTGATTATTATTTGCTACGCTGTTTGAATCATTGCCTGTGTTTGAACTATTGATTGTCGGTTCGGTGATATTACCGCGGAGAATAAAAAAACTGATACCTAGAGCAACCGCAACTTCAAGAATTATATAGTATTTATTATTATTCAATTTCATATTATAAAAATATTACTGCCAAAAAATATATTTCTTGGAAGAAATATTTCTACCATACCCAAGGACATAATACAACTCAAAACCAATTTTTACCAAAATTATTAATAACCCACCGAGTGTTTTACTATAAATAACCACAAAAATATAAAAAGTCGAGCTCATCATTATGCCAAACATAACAAATATCCTGGTCCACGAAATATGTGCCTGCTCATATGCTGATATTTCTATATAACTATGATTTCGTAAATAAATCTGAATATCGCGAATTTGATAAATAGTAAATGATACAACCATAATAATCAAACCGACCAAATCAAATCCGGATAATTTAAAAAATGTAGGCAGATAAATAGTATTTCCAGATATCATTTCAGATATTGAAAAGAAAAATGCAATAATTCCAAAGAAACCACTTATCGCAATAACTGCTAAAAATATCTGCTCCAATAATACAGATTCCTTTGAATTCTCCATCTTTTGTATAAATGATAGATTTTTTCCTGGTATTTTTTTATAACTCAAATATTTTTCCGGCAGTGGTCCTTTTGATCGTGCAGTTTTATATAAATTAGCAACTAAAAAAAAGACGCTCTCTACCCAATACGAATATAATAAAGAGACTACGCTCCAATTAAGTAACATAACACCTATAATCGGAATTATGTTTGCCAAAAAAAGTGCTCTGGTTCTTTCAGGTTCTTGATGATAACTGATTACAATTTTCTTGGCAATACTCATATAATGTACTATAGCATAATTTTTCATTACTAATCCATTGTTTATAAAAATATCTGCCCGTTCTGCGCCCGAGGCGCACTCGCCTCCGGCGAGGAATTTATTCAAAAAAAACAACGTGCTTTATTCACGCTGATTCTGTCTCAAAACCTACTGGCTAGCCAGTGCATTTTCTCCGAAAATGCTCTGGCTGGGGGAGCTGAACAAAATGATGAATAATTGTATATATTAGAATTTATAGTTAGTAATAAATTCATCCAGTTTATTTTTAAGTTTTGCCATAGATTTTGTTCTAAGGTCAGCTCTTTGATTATCTGTAAGTTTATTGTGAATGTTTTTATACTCCGGAAAATAAAGTAATTGCCCCATCCATTTATATTCAGGAATCTCAAGATCTTTCTGATCTTCCAAAATCAAACCTTTCTCAGTGATTTCTTCAGTAGACCAAAGAACTTTTCCCTGATAACCCAAAGCTAATGCAAAACTATATTCTGCAACTCTTTCTTCCCCTTTAAGATCTTTCATGAGTTCAAGGAGATTATTAACTTTCCGAATATCTGAACTATTTTCTCCAACAATTCTTTGATTTCTTAAAATGTCCCACTTATTTCCAAGACCTGGAATACTCATTCCGCCATCTGAACAAAGCACATAGTAATCACAATTAGCGGATATTTCTCTGGCCTTCTTTTTTGCATTACCCAATAAAGAAGCTTGATCTTCTTCAACAGTAACATTTAAATGCACATCCTTAAGAAATATGATTTCGACATCCGGAATATCTTTTAATAGGTGTTCCATTTCCCCCGATTTGTATGCATTTTTGGTTCCTATTAGAATTTTCATGTTTTATTTCGTCACCCGAACTTATTTTATATATTGAAAAGCGTTGATTTTACTCGGCTCGAACCACTTTAATATAATGTCAACCGGCAGTTGTGATTGGGAATGAGGGATTCTCGTCCTGGGCAGCGCCAAATGCTACGCAAGCTCGCATTTGTCTACGCTCGTCTGGCTCCTACGCTTTGCTTCGAATTATCTCGCTTCTGCCCGCTCTGCGCCCGAGGCGCACTCGCCTCCGGCGAGGAATTTATTCAAAAAAACAACGTGCTTTATTCACACTGATTCTGTCTCAAAACCTATTGGCTAGCCAGTGCATTTTCTCCGAAAATGCTCTGGCTG
>Ga0172379_10000316_pt1 | contig 127274 bp, 123 predicted proteins | sample GrowelOW334metaG_FD_119756 | JGI IMG/M metagenome (GOLD analysis project Ga0172379, IMG submission 119756) | Groundwater microbial communities from an aquifer near a municipal landfill in Southern Ontario, Canada - Groundwater well OW334 metaG | ecosystem: Environmental > Aquatic > Deep... | reverse complement strand
CGCTAACGTCATCACTCGCTCCGCCACCGATGCCGCCGGCAACACCGGTTCGGCTTCGATCACGGTCACGAGGAATTCGGTCACGATCACTGGCGGCACCGTGGTCGTCACGACGAATCCTGATGGCAGTCTCAATCTCGCCATCACCGGCGCCAACGGCCGCTTGTTCACTGTCGTTCTACCCGCCGGCACCCAGCCGGTCCCGCCGGCCACTTCGATCGGCGTGACGGTGACTGATGTCTTTCCTCGCCCGGCGATCAAAGTTGACGCTAACCTGCCCGCCGGCACGACCAAGTCCCTCGAGATGCCGAAAGGCACGCTCGGCCAGCACGTCTGCGTCAAGGATATTGCCGGCGCGGAATTCGCTTCCGCTCCGGGTCTCTGCGAGGGTTCGAACGGCGGCACGCAGGTCAGACTGCCGGCTGCCGGTGCGAGCGCGGTCTTCGCGATCGGTGCTGGTACGGCTGATGGTCTGCACAATGTGACCATCGGTGTCAGCGCTGACGGTTCGACCGTCACGGCTTCCGGTCTCCTGCACACTGTGCTCGAGATCATGACTGACACCGACAACGACGGTGTAGTCGACGGTCAGGACAATTGCCCCGCGGTCTCCGGTACGGCCGACTTCAAAGGCTGTCCGGCTGCGGTCGATGCTTCCTTCGAGCGCCACACCGTCCAGGCCGGTACCAAGCCCGGCAGCACCAAGGTCGGTATCGCGAACGCTGATGTTTCGATCTTTAGCCAGGAGGCTGGCTCCTGCGCCTCGAACATCGGCAATAGTCCGAAGGACTACGCTACCATTCTCGCGGGCTGCTCGGCGACCTTCGTCGGCCAGACCGACGCGAACGGCTATGTCCGCCTTGGCCTCACTGCCGGCCAGTGGCTGCTTATTGCCGCTGATCCGCAGACCGGCGTCGTTGCTGGTTCGATGGTCGGTACAGTTTCGGCCGGCGACTTGGCCCGCAAGTATCTCCAGGTCATCGTGACCGCAAACGGCAACTCGGTCTCCGGTAAGACGACGGTTAAGACCGGTTCCGAGCTCTTGGTCATCGAGCCTGAGTACATGGTCTGGGACAGCACTCAAGCCTATTATCCGTACATCTTTGAGGCGTCTGGCGACTGGGGCGTCGAGGTCTCGGTCACGCCACCGGAAGGTTTTGTCGCCGATACCGCGGTTCTCTCCGACGTGGTCGCTAGCGATTACAAGGCCCTGCAGTTCACCATCATCGATCAGGGTTCCTGCTGGAGCTGTGGTCTCGACACTTCTGTCACGGTCACCCACAACGGCAAGACCGAGAAATGGCAGAATAAGATCGCTTTTGCCCTCGAGGAAAAGTTCGCCAAGAACAAGAAGCTCGACAAGGCCGACCTCTGGGTCATGAAGAAAGTCTCCAAGAGCAGCCTCAAGATCTCTTCGGGCGACTCCCTCTGGAAGTTGGTCCGGCGCGAGTTGGGTTCCTCGGCCAAGGACGAAGCGGTCAGACATCTCGTTAAGCAGGTGGCGAAGATCAATCAGGTCAGCATTCCTGAATGGGGTCTGCCCGCCGGTCTCCGGACCGCCCGCGATCTCAAGATCGGCTACATGCTCAACGTCAGCCCGCTGCTGGATTTCCTCAGCAAGAAATAATCTTTCAAGTTGAAGGTCAGCCAGCCGAGCGGTTCCCTCCGAACCGCGAACCCGCACGCCTCCCCGGCGTGCGGGTTTCTTAATATATAAAATGTCATTCCCACTCTTCGTATCTCCGCCGCATCGTTCGTGAACGACATGGCTCTGTTTCTCATTTTATCGAGAGTGGGATTATTCGCGGAGCAAGAAAAAAAGCGCCAAGGGGCGCTTTTTAACGTTGAGCGGCAAAGGGCGGAAGAAGTCAATCGCGGCCGGCCCCTGGTCCGGGAGTGGAACTTTGCGGGGAAAATAAAAAGCCCGCCGTTGCGACGGGTTTTTTGCCGGATCAGATCATTCCACGATCTTGACGCTGCCGGTCATGCTCGGATGGATCTGGCAGTGATAGCCCTGATCGCCGGCCTGGTCGAAGGTGAAGGTGAATTCATTGCCAGTCGCCAGGGTGCCGGACAGGAGGCCCGGCAGGCCAGAATCGGAGGCAATGATGTGCGGCGCCGAATCCTCGTTCTTCCAGGTCACGGATGTTCCTTTTTTGACCGTGAGCTGGGCCGGGGAAAAGGCGAAGTTCTTGATGATTATGACACTGTTGCTGACCGCCGCCGGCGTGTCGGTTCCGATGGCTGGCGTCGGCGGCAGGGTCGTCGGAGCGGCGGGAACAGCGCCGGTCGGGCGCGCCGGAGAATTATCAGCGGGTGCGTTAGAGACCGCGGTACAGCCAGCGCCGGCAAGCAGCAACATGACGACCGCGGCGGTCAGTATCCGAGACGAAGACATATCGGTCCTGGTTAGCCTTTAATATTTTTTTCGATAATTTTTATCTGACCACGCAGGCGTTGGCGGCCTGGACCTGGCCGTTGTAGACCGTGATTTCGCCCTGGAGCTGGGCGTTCAGGGCGTTGAGTTCTTTGACAAGGTCGTTATAATTCGCAACCTTGGCATTGTAGGCGTCCACTTGGTCGCTGCCGCGCGGTTTTTTGGCGGCGTCGAGTTCGGAGTTGAGCGCGTCGGCTTGGGCCAGGAGCTGATCCAGCTTGGCGCGGTCGGAGTCGATCTGGGCTCTGAGGCCTGTTTCGGGCTGCGGACAAGCCGAGAGCGGTCGACCGAATTCCTGGACCGCGAGCCAGGTCGTCCGGCCTTCGTAGGTTCCGCGGCCGACGGCGATCCCGATCTCGTCGTATTTTCCCAGGATGTTGGCGCGGTGTCCCGGGCTGTCCATCCAGGCCTGCACCAAGATCTGGTTGTTTTCGAAGTTCCCGAGCGCCAGGTTTTCGCCGACAGCAAGGTAGTGGTAACCCGCTTGTCTGGCGAGGTCGGCCGGACCGACGCCTGTTGGCGATTCGTGCGCGAAATATTGTCCGGCGAACATGTCCTTGAGTTTCGCGGCGGCGGCGGCGTTCAGCGCGGCGTTCAGTACGAGCGGTTTCAGGCCGCCATTGTCGTTGCGAGCCGCGTTGGTCCAGTTTAAGACGCCTGCGTTGCTGAGGTTGGCGACGGGGGATTCGATCGTGGCGCGGAGCGGCGGCGGCGCAACGACGGTCTGCGTGATCTTGGCCACCGTTTTAGCTGCATCGGCGGCGATCTGTTCGAACTGTCCGGTCTGCGGCTGGGCTAGCCGGTTGCCGCTTTCATACCACCAGAACGCGCCGGTGAGGGCGATGATGATCACGGCAATGAACGTAAGCAGGAACTTTTTCATAGGAAGGCCTGGAAGCGGTTATGATCGTTGAACGGATATCCAGTCGTTATTTGGTATTATAGCATGCGCCAGTTCGTTTGAAGATCATTTCCATTTTTAGCTTAAATGTGCCAAAATATCCGAGTAAATGATCACTTAATGATATGCGTAAAATAATTTTTATCGTCACGTTAGCCGCGATCTTCGGCTTAGCTGGTTTCGGCTGCGTCCGGACGCCAGAACCAGCCGTGAAAGATCAGGATCAACCGGCAGCGGCGGAATCGGCAGTAGCCGTCTGGGGCGAGGGGAAACTTCTGACTGTCGGTGCGTCGATCGTCTACGGCGATGGTCTGACCGTGCGGCTGGAGGCGATCAATGACTCGCGTTGTCCGGCTGGCGTCCAGTGCATCTGGCAGGGCGAGCTGGCTCCGATCCTGCGGCTCCGGGGAGGAATGCTGACGACCGAGATGGAAGTGGTTCTGGGCACGGTCCGCGGTCTGACTGGTGCGGCCGGAGATTACGCGGTGTCCGCGAGCGACGTGTCGGCGGAGTCGGTCGTTCTGGTCGTGGCGAAGTCAGCTGACCAGCTCGCGGCCCATCAGGACAAGATCCGCGTGGCGAGTCCCCAGCCGGACGCAGCGGTCGCGAGTCCGCTCGTGGTCCTGGGCGAAGCGCGTGGCAGCTGGTATTTCGAGGCTTCGTTCCCGGTGAAACTTTTCGACGCGAACGGCAAATTGCTGGCGGCCGTTCCGGCGCAGGCGCAAGGGGATTGGATGACCGGGGAATTCGTTCCTTTCGCGGTTTCTTTGGTTTTCGAACCGCCGGCGACCGCGACCGGAACGCTGGTGCTCGTGAAAGACAATCCGTCCGGTTTGCCGGAGAATGCCGATGAGGTGCGGCTGCCGGTGCACTTCGCGGTCGAGGTCGGAGAGACGCGTGCTGTCAAACTTTATCGCTACGACCCGTCGCGGGATCGGGACGCGGCCGGCAACATCCAGTGCAGCCGGGCCGGCCTTGTGGCTGTCGAGCGGCGAATTCCGGTCACCAAGACGCCGATCCAGGACACGATCCGGCTGCTGCTCAAGGGTGGGCTGACCGATGCGGAAAGGGCGGCCGGGATCACTACGGAATTTCCGCTGGCCGGCGTGGAGCTTCGGAGCGCGAACCTGAAGAGCGGCGTTTTGACCCTGGAATTCGTGGATCCGAACAACCGCACCGGCGGCGGCTCCTGCCGCGTCGGCATCCTCTGGGCGCAGATCGAGTCGACGGCCAAACAATTTCCGGAAGTGAAAACGGCCCGTTTCATTCCGGCGGAACTTTTTCAGCCATAGATCGGCTGACTGAACATTCGCCAGCGCTATGAAAAAAGTCTTCATCATCCACGGCCTCGGAGGGTCGCCGAACGGCGGCTGGCGTCCCTGGCTCATGGGCGAACTGCAGAAGCGGGATATCTATGCCTGCGCGCTCTCGATGCCGAGTCCGGAAGAACCAGTACTCGCCGAGTGGGTCGGCGAGATCGCCCGGCACGTTGACCGGAACGGCCAGGACGAATTGTATCTGGTCGGCCACAGCCTCGGAGTTCCGGCGATCCTGCGGTATCTGGAGTCGGCCGGCGCCCGTGCGCTGGCCGGGGCTGTGTTCGTATCCGGTCCCTGCGAGCCGACCGCGAATCCGAAGGGCGGCGATTTTTTGGCCGCGCCTTTCGATTTCGCCCTGATCAGATCCCGGATCGGTCCGTGCGCCGTGATCCACGGCGATAACGACCAAGTGGTGCCGCTGGCGCAGGCGGAGAAATTATCCCGGGCGCTGGACGCCAGGCTGACGCTCATCAAGAATGGCGGTCACCTGAACGGTTCGGGCGGCTGGTACGCGCTGCCGGAGTGCCTGGAAGAATTGCTGCGACTGATGGGACAGACGGAATAGGTTATAAATATGATAAAATGACGATAAGGATATTTATTTTATTGCTGCCTTGATCGGTCAGCGGCGCGTCTATGTTCGGCAAAGAAACACCTCAGGATCCGAAAACCCCGGCTAAATGCTGGCGCACTGACCTCAAATGGCTGTACGGAATTTTATTCGTCTTTTCGGCCATGGCCGGTCTGTTTTGTTACACTGCGGCCCAGTACACGGACGAGGAAACCGTTGTCGGGTTGTCGGCTCACGTCTTTGCCGCGCTGGCGAGTCCCAAGGGACTTGATGACGAAACTGATGTGGCTTCTTTGCGCGTTGCTCTCAGCAAGTCAGGCGGCGAGGAAATGAAGCCATTTTCGGGTCTCGCGGTCAAGGTCAGAGAATCGGATCTTATCGGCCTGACGCCGCGCGAGGTTCGGCTGTTCCTTTTTCGCCAGGTCGGCGAACCGATCTGGGAGGACGGCGAGGCCGGCCTGAAGCGCGTCGCTGAAAGCGAGGCAGCGGCCGCGGCCATGAAGGCACAGGGCGGTGTCGGGGTTTTTGGTTTCTTATCCGAGAAGAATCACAAGCTGTTCAACGACATCTATCCCTACATCCTCTGTTTCGCTTTCTTCATGCTCATCGGCGTGATCAGGTTCAGCAGCGGTTTCGGACAATTGGTCAGTCCTGGAATAGCGCTGCTCATCGGCGCGCTGCCTGGCGCGCTACTGACGGGCTGGATCAGACAACAGGTGGAGACGCTCGCGGCCGGTCCGTCGACCCTGGGAACCGATCTTTACGGTTACATCGGTTATGCCGCCGGCCAGGCGCTGCTCGAAGAGGTCAGGACCATCGGCATGCCCTATGGTGTGATGTTCCTCATAGGTTTTTTGCTGCTGTTCATCGCTTTCGTTGGTAACGGCCTGATCTTCATGGGCGCCGGGATGAGGTCATTGGTCGGCTGGTTGCGTCAGGCGGCAGCGAAGAAAAAATAATTCCAATATGCGCAAGCTTTTCGGCGTTCTATTCCTGCTGTTCGTCTTCGGCACGGCCGTCGGTTATACTTTCTGGAAGGCTTTTCCGAGCCCCGAGGGCCTGAGCATCACGCTGGATCAAAAAGAGCTCCAGCCGTTCAGTATCGTTGCCGCCAGGGGATCTTTTTACCAGCCGGAGGAATCAGCCGTTGCCGCCGTCATCGCGCGCGCCGACGGTTCGACACTCCTGGCTCCGGCAGTGGTTTTGGCGGACGACCGGGCCGAGTTCATGGTGCCGCCGCTTTTTGACAGCAGTGGTCTTTCGGTTGCGGAGACGATCAGCCTCAGAGTTGTCGAGGTCCGACCTTCGGACGGGATCGATCAGCTGATCGTATATACTTCCCAGGAGATCGCGGACGTCCGGATCATGGCGCTGCCGGAGGTCGACAGCCAATTGCCGAAAGGAGCGTATACTGCGCTGCATCTGGCTTCGGCCGGCGACGCCGTGGCTGCGGCTCTGGAGCGGGTCCCGGAAACCGCCAAGGAATTGCGGGCAGTCTTGACCGCCTACAAGGCCGGACTGGAAAAGATCTTCAAGGAAGTCCGCAAGGTCGCGCGCGACCAGAAAGCGACCGGGTCGCTGACTGTCGGGGGAAAGAAGATCGTCGTCAGCGCCGCTGACCTGGCGGAACTCGACCGTCTCTATCTGGCAGCCGATCGCCAGTTCGCGGCCGCAGCGCCGCTCGCGCGAGGTGGCTGGCGCGAATTTTTTCTGCCGGCCGCACGGGCTGCAGCCTTGTCGAATTGCCGCCAGGCGATGCAGGACCTGGGGGTCGGCGCAGGGTCGATCTATATTATGCCCTGCCAATATCGCGAATCGGCCAGCGAACAGGCCGCTAAACTCGGCGAGGTCCTGCCCGAGGCGGCACGCTTCACTTATGGCATCCCTTTGACCCTGGCGCTCCGGCCGGTCGGCGCGCTTACGGCCGCTTTGGCGTTCTGGGACAAGGTCGCCATCGCCACGTCGGTTTCTTACGCGATCAACGCCGGCCTCGAACCTTTGGACGGCGGGGCGGGTTTGGTGCGGCCGGCGTTCGAGACGCCGATCGACGCCCTGCTTGCATATCTCGACGAAAAGTCCGGCGCGCCCGCGAGCGATTTCGTGCCGTTCGGAAAATTGCTTTATAGCGTTCATGAGGCCATGAAACCAGCGCCAGGCGAGGAAACGCGGAAGTTGACGCGACTGCTGCTGCCGCCGGCCGAGGATCAGGAGGAAGGGGTGCGTTATGCCGAGGTCGGCGAGCGGACTATCAAGACCTATGAGATCGTTCCATCCAGGGAGCAGAAAACGGTCTGGGCAAGATCGGTCGATTTGAAGGTCATCGAGAAACCGGCTAGCGCGCCAGTTGGGTCAGAGGCTGTCGCGGCAGTCGCCAAACCAGCTCCGGTCGCCAAACCAGCGCCCGTAGCTTCGCCGCCGGTCATTCCGGACCCTGATTATGTCGAGCCGGTCTATAACGAACCGGCAACGACGCCGGTCTATATCCCGCCAGCGCCGGAACAGCGCTCCAAGACCCCGGAGACGTGGCGGGGGACGCTCACTGGCATCGAGGACTTTCATTCTTATTGCGTGGACGGCCAATGGTCCCATAACATCAGCGTGTCCTTTAACGTTGATGATAGTTTGTATGGCGCGATTCAGGGCGACAACGTGAGCGAGGGGGCGGGTAGTTTGACCTTTACCGCGACCGTGATCAGCCAGGTGCATGATGAGGATCCAAAATATTATCCTGACTGCCGCATGATGGGCGGCTCCAAGACCCTGGCGATCACCGTGACCGTCGGGGGACAGGCAGCCGGATTGCACAGCTCTCCCAGCCAAGTGATCACGACCGCCACCTGGACTGACGGCGTTCGGGATATCCGCTACAGCTATCCGTCCGACAGTCTGGATCTGAATATCAGCAATGCCTCGCCGACGAGCGTCTCCGGCGTCTGGGGTTTTTCGAATTTTCCGATCAATGCCGGCACATTCACGTTCACGAGGCAATAATCGAGACGGTAATCCGGCTGACAACAGGCACCATCGACGCGGGCCGGTGAGCTGATTGCATGATCAGCGCCATAGTGGATATAATAGGAATCCTTCATGAATCCATCTTTTGTGCGCTATGCCGCTGATCAACGAGGATCAAACCGGTCGATACGAGAAGTTGCTGGGCATCTTGGTGATCGTAGTGTTATTTACCGGAATCACGGTCTGTTTGGCCGTTTTTGAATGGCGCCGGCTGACAACGGTCGCTTCGTCAGTGGTCGCGGCCGCCGAACCGACGCCGCTGCCGTTGCCGACGGAGATGGACGCCAATTTTTTGGCGCAGGTCGAACGATGCCTGCTGCCGGCGGCGGCGGTCCAGGGATTCGAGTTGCGCGTGACTTCCGGGTATCGGACGGTGGCCGAACAGAATCTGGTCTTCCAGCAGGGGCGCACCGAGAACGGCCATATCGTCACCGAGGTCGCGGGCGGCAGGAGCCTGCATAATTACGGCCTGGCGGTCGACGTGGTCGACCGCTGGCGCGGTTATGACGTCGATTGGGAGCGGCTGGGCCGCATCGCGGCCTGGTGCGGACTCGAACAGAACGACGAGGGCGACCAGGCGCATTTCACGCATCGCGACGGCCTGTCGATCGAACAACTGATTGTCGGTTTCCGGCCGCCGCCGCTCGAATTGCCGTGCGAACTTCTGGCCGAGCGGGCCGCCACCGGCCAAAGTCTGACCAAAACCGACCTGTGGGAGTGCGGTGCGCCGGAATTCTGATGCTTCGGCGGCCAATAAAAAAATCCGGGCCTTGATCGGCCCGGTTTTGAAATTGCGGTGAATCGTTCATTTAGCCGCCCGCACGGCCCGCTCGATCGCGTCGCGGATCTCGCCGGTGCCTTGGCCGTTCACGGCCGAGTGGGGGATGATCTGCAGCTCCGGCCGGTCGGCGCGCAGATCGCGGATTGCGGCCGCCGCGGCCGAACTCGAAAGCTTGTCGATCTTGTTGAAGACGATGACGAAAGGAAGATCCTGCATCTGCAACTGGTCGAGCGCGTAGCGGTCGCTCTCCATGAAGCCCTGGCGGGCGTCGATGATGAGCAGGACCAGTTTCAGCTGCGCCGCTTCGGAGAGATATTCGCCGATGAGCCCGGCGAAACCTCGGCCGGCGGAGCGTTTGGCGCGGGAGAAGCCATAGCCCGGCAGGTCCACGAGCAGGTAGCGCTTGTCGCATTCGTAAAGGTTGATGGACTGGGTGAGTCCGGGCTGGGCGCTGGTGCGGGCGAGTTTTTTTACGCCGACCAAGTCGTTGATCAGCGAGGATTTGCCGACGTTCGAACGGCCCAGCATGGCGATCTGGGGTTTCTCGCTGGCCGGAAGATCCGCGGCGCGGAACGCGCTTTTCAGAAAGACTGCGGGCATGGAGTTGGGATAATGATGGGCGATGGATTGATTGTACCTGCTGGCGCTGGTCTTGGCACGTCCGGGAGCGGTCAGGAAAACTGGCCGCGCGGCCGGTTCAGTTTGCAGATCTTTACTTGGCGGCCGCGATGCTGAGTCCTGCCAGTCGTCCGGTCGCCCAGGCGGATTGGAGGTTGAAACCGCCGGTGAAAGCGTCGACGTCAAGGATCTCGCCGGCGAAATACAAGCCGGGGCAGAGCTTCGATTCCATGGTCGAGGGGTTGATTTCGGTCGTCGAGATGCCGCCGGCCGTGACGAATTCTTCGCCGGCCATTCGCGCGACAACATGGAACGGCACGGCTTTGAGCCAGTCAGCCGTTCGCCGGACATCTTTCTTGGAGACCTCGGCTGCGCGTACGCCGCCGGGTAGTTCGGATTCGCGGATGCAGATGTCGACTAGGGACTTCGGAATCACGCCGACCAAGTTGTTCTGGAAGATCCGGGTCGGATTCAGGATGTTGCGGCCGCTGATCTCAATGGCCAGTTTTTCAGCGGTCAGGTCGGGGAACAGGTCGATCTTCAGTTCCAATGGTTTCTGGGCGTCGAAGTTCTCGAAAGCGACGAGCGACGAGAGAGCGAAGACCGCTGGTCCGCTCACGCCCCGGTGCGTGAAGAGGAATGGTCCGGTGAATTGGTGGGTCCGGGAACCTTGGGCCGTCAGGGTCGCTTTTTCGAAAGCCAGGCCGGAGACTTCGGCCGGCCAGCTCTCCCGCGTCGTGAGTGCACTGAGACTCGGCGCTAGCGGCGTCAGGGTGTGGCCGAGCGCGATCGCGAAGCCGTAGCCGTCGCCGGTCGAGCCGGTGTGGCGGTAAGCCTGGCCGCCGGTCGTGAGTACGACTGCGTCGGCGGCGAGCGATTCCGTCCGCCCGCTGAATTTGATCAGGAAGCCGGCAGCGGTCTTGTCCACGCGTTCGACCGTCGTCTTGAGCAGCAGATGCAAGCGCGGGTTCTCGAACAGGCGTTCGAAGACGCCGACGATCTCCCGGCCGTCGTTGGAAACTGGGAAGACCCGGCTATCTGCCTCGGTCTTGAGCGGTACGCCGTGTTCTTCGAACCAGGCACAGACGTCTTCCGGAGGGAAGACACGCATGGCCGAGGACAGGAATTTACCGCCGCGCGGATATTTGCCGAGGATCGTCCGCACGTCGCGGAGTCCGGTCGTCACGTTGCAGCGCCCGCCGCCGGTGAGGAGCACTTTCTTGCCGATGGCGTCGTTTTTTTCGATCAGAAAAATTTCCGATTGCGGGTCGGTTTCCAGCAGGGTCGCGGCTGTCATGAGTCCGGCGGCGCCGCCGCCGATGATCGCTATGCGCATGGGAGTACTTGTAGCACGGATGGCGCCGCTTTTGAAGCGGGGTGGGGCGCATTGCCGGTCAAAATTCCAAACAGAGATCCGTCGAGTTTTCGCGTCGCAGATGCGGCGTTATGGTTAACGGATGATTTTGGCGATGCGAGCGGATAATTTCGGGAAATCGATCTGATCTTTGATCAGGTAAGCCTCCGGTTCCAGGGCGGCGCAGCTGGAGCGTTGGGTTGGTCCGTCGTCGTTCGTGAGCACGATGACTTTGATCCGATTGGTCTTCCGGTTCGTACGCAGGTCTCCCAGAACGTCCAGTCCCGATCGGCCGGGCAGGGATAGATCAAGCAGAATTAGGTCCGGCCGGAACGTCCCGACTTTGTCGGCCACGGCTTTACCGTCAGTGGCCAGGTCGGCGTCATAACCATCTTTTTTTAGGTTGGCGCGCAGAACGTTCGCCAGGAAGGCGTCGCTATCGACCACCAGGATTTTCTTTTTGGGCGGCATAGCGGATTGATTAACTGCGGCGAGACCGCCATTCGATCAGTTCGATGAAAGAGGACAGTCGATTGCTGATTTTCGCGTTTTGGAGGTCAAGGGCCCGCAGCCGCATTGGTTTCAGGCGATAGACGGCATATTCGCCGGCTCGCAGGCCGAGAATGGGCGGCCAAAAATTCTTCCAGACGCCGTTTGCGGCTGCTTGTGCCAGCTTAGCTAACGCGTTTTGACGTTCCGCGGCGGCGCTAATCAGGATAGCTCGGCCTTCGCCCTGGAAGCTGAAAGGCGGTTCCAGGCCGGCAACGAAGGCAACCCGCGGATTTTCCCGAAGATTGCGAGCCTTGCGCGTCCTGACCTTGGTGGCGAAGTAAAATTTCAGATCTTGGTCGGCCGCATAAAGCACCACCGCCGCGTGCGGCCGGCCTTTTTTCGAGCAGGTCGCGATGGACATGAGGTGATTGGCCAGGAACGTCCGTTTGGCTTGGCGTCGGCGCGCGGCAGAGGTCATAAGTATGCTGTTCAGCCCAGGAGGGCGGTGTAGTTAGAGATCAGCGCTGGCACCGCGAACAGTAATCCGATGAGCGGCAGCACGACCGAGGCGACGGCGATGACTGCGGTCCAAAAAAAAGATGCGGTAGGTGCGGTCAACCGTCTTCTTGAGGTCGTCGAGTCTGGCTTCGATCGCGGCGAGATGGGTTTCGATGTTATCCATATGTTCAATTATATCACATTGCGAGCCGGCAATGGGCCGTTGTCGAGGCCTTGACGGATCCGGCGCGATGTAATATATTTATGACGTAATATATTTTTTACTCAGATCATTATGCTGGGCAAACCGGAATGGTTCCAAAGGCGGAAATACGGCGGCTGGGGTTATTGCCCCAAAAGCTGGCAGGGCTGGGTCTATGTCGCCGCGATCGTGGCGCCCATCTTCCTGATCCAATATCTGCCGTTCGGCGGCGCGGAAGAATGGCGTTTCGCGGCGCTTTTTATCTGGGGAGCGATCATCACCGCTGACGCGATCCATATCATGGCCAACATGACGAAGGATGAGCGGGAACGCGCGCACGAAGCCCTGGCCGAGCGCAACGCTCTCTGGGCCATGATCATCGCGCTTTGCGCTGGCGTCGGTTATCAGGCGGCCGCCGGCATCGTTCGCGGCGAGTTCACGGTTGATCCGGTGATCCTAGCCGCTCTGTTCGCCGGCGTCATCGCCAAGGCCGCGACCAATATCTATCTTGATCGCAAGAACTGATGAAGACCCAGATCGCGAAATATCGCCAGAAACTCGGGTTGACGCAGGAGGAGCTGGCGCGCGCCGCCGGCGTGACCCGCCAGACGATCATTTCGCTCGAACAGGGGAGATATAACCCTTCGCTGCAGCTGGCTTACCGCGTCGCCCGGGTTTTGGGGGCCGATCGCATCGAGGAGGTCTTCAGCGATCTGGATTGATCCGAGAGACGGTTGGCGGCGCAACCTCAGGATGACGACCGGGGCGGTGGTGCGGCCCCGGTCGTTTTCAGGTATAATTAAGCCTGACAGCCGTTGACCCGGCTGAACGTATGCGGAAGACTATCAGGCGTCTGACAGGACGCATCAAGAATCGACTGCAGGCCGGCAAAAGCGAGCCAGCGGTCTTTATTTTGGGTTTGTCCTCGGCCGAGGCTGCGCGCCGCCTCGGCGAATTCGGCGCGAACACGATCGCCCGCACCAAGAGGCTGCATCCGGTCATGGCGCTGCTGAAAAAATTCACGAGTCCGCTGCTCTTGGTCCTCACTGTAGCTTCCCTGGTCTCGTTCTTCGCCGGCGAGCGGGTCAACGCCCTCATCATCCTGGCGATGATCTTCATTTCCGGGATCATGGATTTCGTCAACACTTACCGTTCCGAACAGGTCGCCGACCGGCTGATCGAGCGCGTCCGGGTCACGGCCACCGCGCTCCGCGACGGCCGGGAACAGGAGGTCGGGCTCGAAAGCCTGGTCCCCGGAGACGTGGTCGTCCTTTCGGCCGGCGACGTCATTCCGGCCGATTGCGCGGTCATCGAGGCGAGGGATTTTTTCGTGGATCAGGCGGCGCTCACCGGCGAGTCGTTCCCGGTCGAGAAGCGGGCGGTCGACGGCCTGCAGGCGGCCGAAGCGGAAGCGATCTCCGCGGATAACGTCCGGATCGTCTGCATGGGGACCAACGTGATCACGGGCTACGCCAAAGCGGTCGTCCGCCAGACGGGCGCCCGGACCGAGATCGGCGGCATCGCCGAACGCCTGTCCGAGGCCGGCCAGGAAACGGATTTCGACCGCGGCATCCGCCGGTTCAGTTATTTCATCATGCGGATCACGTTCGTCCTGGTGTCGTTCGTCTTTCTGGCCAACATGCTGATGGATCGGCCGGTGCTCGACGCTTTCATCTTCGCCGTCGCCATCGCCGTCGGTCTGGTGCCGGAACTGCTGCCCGTCATCATGACCGTGGCGCTCAGCCGGGGCTCACTGCGCATGTCCGAGCGCCGGGTGGTCGTGAAGAAACTTCCGGCGATCCAGAATTTCGGCAGCATGGACGTGCTGTGCACCGACAAGACCGGCACGCTGACCGAGGGGCGCATCGTGCTCGTCGAGTGCGTCGACACCGAGCGCCGCGAGTCGGCGGAGACGCTGCTTGGCGCGTATCTGAACAGTGCATTCCATACCGGCATCGCCAATCCGCTCGACAAGGCCATCATCGAATTCAAGAGCCTGGACATCACGGCTTATCGCAAGATCGACGAGGTACCTTTCGATTTTGACCGGCGCCGCCAGTCCGTGATCGTCGAGAACGCCGGCGGGCGGACGCTGTTCGCCAAGGGCGCTCCAGAGTCGGTCTTCGAGGTTTGCGCCAGTTATCGTTCGACCAGCGGCGATAGACTTTTCGACGCGGTGGCGCGCGAGGCGGCGAACGCGGCTTTCCAACGCTTGGGCGAGGATGGTTTCCGGGTCATCGCCGTGGCTTCCCGTAGCGTCGGCAACGATTGCGAGGTCTATTCGAAGACCGACGAACAGGATCTGACTCTGCTCGGTTTCGCCGCCTTTTTGGATCCGCCCAAAGCCGGCGTCTCCATGACGATCGACGACCTGTGCCGGCTCGGCGTCGATATCAAGATCCTGACCGGGGATAACGAGATCCTGACTACGCGCATCTGCCGCGACATCGGATTGAAGATCACGGGTGTGGCCACTGGCGCCGACCTTGATAAACTCACGGACGCGGATCTGGGCAAACTGGTCGTCACGGCCAATATCTTCGCGCGTATTTCGCCGCAGCAGAAGGAGCGGGTGATCCGCGCGATCCAGAAGTCGGGGCTCGTGGTCGGGTATCTCGGCGACGGCATCAACGATACGCCGGCGCTCAAAGCCGCCGACGTCGGCATTTCGGTCAACAATGCCGTCGACGTCGCCAAGGAGACCGCCGACATCATCTTGCTCGACAAGAGCCTGTCGGTCCTGCGTGACGGCATCATCGAGGGGCGCAAGACGTTCCGCAACACGCTCAAGTACATCACCATGGGGCTGAGCTCGAATTTCGGCAACATGTTCTCGATGGCCGGCATGTCGGTCATCCTGCCGTTCCTGCCGATGCTGCCCAAACAGGTGCTGTTCAACAATTTCCTTTACGACACCTCGCAGTTGTCGCTGCCGGGCGACACGGTCGACGACGACGAGATCGAGAAGCCGCAGTCCTGGGATTTTCCGTTCCTGCGCCGCTACATGATGGTTTTCGGACTTCTGAGTTCGGTCTTTGATTTCGCGACCTGCTTCGTCCTCTATTATTTCTTTCATCTGTCGGAGCATCAGTTCCAGGCCGGCTGGTTCATGGAGTCGCTGGCCACGCAGGTCTTCGTCGTCTACATCATCCGGACCCGCAAGGTGCCGTTCCTGCAGAGTTCGCCCAGCCGTTCATTGCTTGCGACGACGCTCGCCGCCGTCATCGTCGGCTGGCTGATGCCGGCCTTCATCCTGTCGAGGGAATTGTTCGATTTCACCCCGCTGCCCTGGCCAGCTCTCGTCGCCATCGTCGCCATCGTGCTGGTCTACTTGGGGTTGGCCGAAGCGGTCAAACGGATGTTCTTTCGCCGGATGTACAGCGGCAAGACGCAGCCGGCGTCCAAACCGTGCTGACGTATGGGCGAGTATCCGATGGTCTTCATCCTGGCCGTCAGCTTCGTTTTCGGAGCGGTGGCTTCGGCATTTGATGGTTTTGGTTCGCGGCGCGAAACGATTCCGAAGTTCTGGCTGTATGCCGGCGTTGCCGCGTTCGGAGCCTTGGGCGGCATCCTGTTCAGCCGCCGGGTCGCGGCGCAGTTCATTTTTCCGCCCGCGGATCCGGACGAGCGCGTGTTTGCGGCAGTGGCGGCGGCGGCGTTCGTGCTGCTGGTGCTGGTTCTGAACCGGCTTTGGTCCGGTCGGCGCAAGTGACAACGGTCGTTTTGAATCATGGCCGCGGGCCGACAAGTTGAGGATATGAAAAAAAACCGCGAGGGCCGGGATGCGGCAGCTGCGTCCGGTCCGATCGGAAAAAATACCGGTGCCTCTTCAGCCATGATCGAGCTGCTGCTGTTCGGCGGCATCCTGATGCTGATGATCGTCCGTTTCGGCGGCTTGTTCCGCGCTGCCGAACTTCCGGGCTGGGATACGCCGGCGCATCTCCTGACGCTCACGCAGATGGCTCGCGAGTATCTGCCGCAGGGTCACGTGGCCGGTTATTTTTGGGGCTGGTTGGGCGGCCTGCCGCTGTTCCGGTTCTATGCGCCGTTGTATTTCGCCGTCGTCGCCGGATTCTGGCGGCTGACCGGCGGAGCATTGCCGCTCGCCCTGCTGTTTCGGGCTTCGATCTTCGCCGCGATTTTCGGTCTGTGCGTCAGCAGCTGGTTCCTCGCCAGGGTTTATCTGGGGCGGCCGGCGGCGCGCTGGGCGATCCTGCTTTCCGGCCTGCTGATCTTTTATCCCAAACTGTATTCCGTGATCGGTTTCGGAGCCGGCGCCGCGCTCTGGTCCGGCCTCGTGAGCGGCACGGTCGGGATCTCCCTGCTCCTGGTCCTGCTCGCGCTGCTGGAGCTGTATCGGACACGCGGCGGGCGGAAGATTGGCGCCGTGCTGGCGCTCACGGTGGCCGTCCTGGCGCTCACCCATACCATCAGTTATCTCGTCGGCGGCATCTTCTACGCCGCTTTCCTGATCTATCATCGGCGCGAGCGGCGGCTGATCCGGGATCTGGTCCTGCTCGGTTCGACTGGCACCGCCATGGCTTCGTTCTGGCTTCTTCCTTTCATTGCCGGGCTCAGCTTGACCTCGTCGGAGATCTCGAGCGCAGCCAATCTGCCGGTCAATTCGTTCCTGCTGCTTTTTCCGTTCCAGATCCCGTATCTGATCCCGGGAGCGCTCGGCTTGCTCGTTGCGGCCGTCGGCGGAGTCCTTGTGCTGATCAGTCAGAAGCGGTATTTTCCGGTCTATCTTTTGGCGGCGCTCGGGGCGGTCTTTTTATCGCGGACCCTGCTGCCGATCTTTTTGCCGTCCTTCAAGTTCCATTATCAGCGGCTGCTGCCGTTCCTGTTCGTGCTGCTGCTCGTCGCGGCCGCTGCTTTCTTTCAGTGGCTGTGGTCCGCCTGGGCCGTCGGATCAACGCGCCGCCGCGTTTATTGCGCGCTGCTGGCCGCGATGCTGCTGTTCAATTTCTTTTTCACCTTCGATCTTATGGCCGACGCCGGCCAGACTGCTGTTTCCAGATTATCGGCGGCCTGGTCCTGGGATGATTTTCCTCTGGCCCGTCAGGCGGACGAGGTCGTCGAGCTGCTGCGCCAGCGGGAGACTCGGCGTATCCTGGTCCAAGTGCCGCCGGCCGACGGTCTGTCGTTATTGGGATCGCTGCATTATTTCAGCAGCCGCCTGCCGCTCGTGAACGGCCAGTCGGTCATCACCGGACTTTACGTGGAGTCATCGCCGCTCACGCCGTTCATCATGCCGTCCGTGCTCGGATTGACCGAGGGCCGCGAACTCGTCCATGGTGATCGCCGGCTGCGGCTCGTGAAGCCCTTCATCCTGCAGGGTCCGGCGGCGCATCTCGAGCGGTTGAAGATGTTCGGCGTCGACACGATCGTGGCTTATTCGCCGGAGTTCGCTTCCACGCTGGCTTCGCTTCTCGGGGGCGCCGAGATCGGACGAGTCGAACCGTTTCGCGTCTATTCGGTCCAGGGCGCCAGCGCGTTGGTCCGTTCGGAGCCGCGCCGGCCCGGGATTTTCTTCGATGCCGGCGGCCAGGCGAAGTTCCGCGACGCGGCCATGATGTTGTATGCGGGCGAGAAGACCTTTGATTTTCCGCTGCTCGATGGCGGTCGCGCGGCGACTGCAACTGCGGAGGAACTCGCCGGCTGTTCCGTGATCGTGATCAGCGGTCAGAGGCTCGCCGCGCCGACGCTTGATATCATCCGGGCAGCGGGACGGCCGGTCGTGTTTTTGGGGTCGGCGCCTGCTGGTGTCAGCGATTGGCCTGAGGCCACGATCATCGCTGATCTGGAGGTCATCACGGCTTTGCGCCAGGTGCGCCAGGAATTTTATGAGACCTGGCCGGACGGCTGGGAGCGATTCATCGGCATCATGGAGAAGTTCGCCGTTCGCGATCCGGCCGCGGCGACGTCCGAGCCCGCGGTTGCCGTTCTGAACGGTTGGCAGGTGTCTTACGCGTCTGCTGGTCCGGTCATCCTGAACGGCGGTTATGCTCCGGGCTGGCAGGTCCGGAACGGCAACGGCCGGCGCGTGCGGCAGGTCTCGCCGGCGCTCATGTATATCGACGGAGCAGGCGATGCGACCCTGATCTACGGGCGCACGGCCATCGATCGCGTCGGCCTCTTCTTGTCCGCCATCTCCGCTCTCGGACTCGCTTGGTACGCGCTGGGTCCGGCCACGGTCAGGCTGGCCGGACGCCGGTCCGCTGCCTAGGCATTGATAAATTCCGATGGAAGTGTTAAGCTCTCCTGTTCTTTTACAGTTCTCAAAGGAGTCAGACATGGTCAAAGAAACCGTGGGTTTGGGCCTGATCCGGGTGTGGGGCAAGCGCTATGACCTGCCATTGCTCGTCGAGACGACCGAATTCCTGGTCGAGCAATTCCGGGTCTATTGCGGCCGCGGGCATCCGACCGTGAGTCTGGCCGGGCATCCGAAGAAATTAGACTGGCCGGATCCGGGACGCGATCATTCGCGCCAAGCCTGGCAGTGCTACGCCGCCGGAGCCGATGGCAACAGCGGTGTTGAACGCTCGGTGGTCTATTCGCTCGGTCCGGTCACGGTCACGGGGTATCTCCTGGGCTCGTCCCACCTGGCGCTGTACAGCAGACTGTCGATCCTCGTTGATCCCGCGGGAGCTCCGGCCATCCTCCCTGACCCGGAACCTTGCCTCTGCATCCTCGGCGCGCCGAACGGCGAGACCGGCGAACATCGGCTGCTGCTTTCGGATACGGCCGAGGTCCTGGAAGAGCTCATCTTGAGCCGCCACAAGCCGCTGCAGCTCGGGGTCAGGATCACGAATCCGATTCTGGACAATCGCGGCACGGCGGTCATGGTCACTTTTCCGCACGACGTTTACGGCGCCGGCTTCGGTCCCGTCGACGTGGACTGCACGCTGGTCGGTTCCGGACAGGCTGGCCGTTTCCCGGTGGCCTGAATAATCGAACGCTCGGCATCTTGCCGAGCGTTTTTTTGCTTCGTTTGCCGGTCGCGAGCGAGCGCTTTAGAAGTATTTGCGTTCTTTGGATTCTTTCACGATGGCGAAAGCTTCCTCGGCCGAATCGACGACGGTCATGATTCGCAGGTCATCCTCGTCGATGTAACCCGACTTCAGGAGTTCCTTTTGGACCCAGCCGAAAAGTCCGCTCCAGAATTCCTTGCCAACGAGAACGATCGGCAGCCGCATCATCTTCTTGGTCTGGATGAGCATGATCAGTTCGAACATTTCGTCGAGCGTGCCGAAACCGCCGGGAAAGAAAACGTAAGCCTGGGCCGAGGCCGACAGCATCACCTTGCGGGTGAAGAAATAATAGAAGCCCTTGAACCGTTTGACGAACGGGTTGATGCGCTGTTCCTTGGGCAATTCGATGTTCAGACCGACGGATTGGGCTCCGGCTTCGGTCGCGCCGCGGTTGCCGGCTTCCATGATGCCCGGACCGCCGCCAGTGATGATCGTGTAACCGGCTTCGCCCAGGAGTTTGCCGAGCTTGCGTGCCTCCTGGTAGCAGGGATGATCGGGGCGGGTGCGGGCCGAGCCGAAGAAAGTCACTTCGTTCTTGAGATCGGCCAGGAATTCGAAGCCTTCGATGAATTCCGCCATGATGCGGAAGATCCGCCAGCTGGCTCCAGAGCGGAAATCGCGGAAGGGCACGGGATTGTTCAGCTGGTTCTGGTCGGCTTCCGGATTCGACAGCGGGTTTTCCTTGGACATATGAAGTAGCTTCGGGTTAGTTCGGGCGAGAGGCTTCCTTATTATAACGGGCGGTCGATCCAGCGTTCGTCGATCTCCACTTCAAGGTCGAGGAAGATCCGCTTGCCGGTGACCTCTTCGAGTTCCTGCCGCGCCATGGTTCCGATCTGTTTGATCCGGGCGGCGCCGTGGCCGATGATCATCTTCTTGTAGCGGGCCTGCGAGGTGAGCAGGCGGCCGCGGATGTAGACCAGGCCGTCCTCGCGAGTCTCGATCTCGTCGATCTTGACGGCGACCGAGTAGGGGAGTTCTTTGTTGAGCGTCAGAAAAACTTTTTCCCGGATCATTTCCGCCACCCAGGTGCGGTTCTCGATGTTGGTGATGCGGTCCGGGGGATAGAGCGGTTCGGATTCCGGCAGCAGTTCAAAGACGGCGTCAACGAGGGCGCTCAGGCTTTTGCCGCGGCTGGCCGAAACCTCGATCACGGCGTCGAATTCATCGCGCCAGGCCAGGAATTCATCCTTGTAGGCCAGATGCTGGTCGGATTTGTTGAAGACCAGGATCTTCGGCTTGTCGACCGCGGCGACCAGTCGGTGGATCAGGCGCTCTTCGTCGCCGACGTGGCGCGTGGCGTCGACCACGTAGATGACGGCGTCGACGCCTTCGAGCGACTCGCGGACCTTCTCGTTCAGGATCGAGGTCAGCCGGTCGGGGGCGTGCTTGAAGATGCCGGGAGTGTCGGCGAAGACGATCTGGCCGCGCTCGTCATTGACGACGCCGTGGATGACGTCGCGGGTGGTCTGCGGCTTGGGCGAGGTGATGGCGATCTTGGAACCGACGAGCGCGTTCAAAAGCGTGGACTTGCCGGCATTGGAACGGCCGACGATGACCACAAGGCCGGTTTTTTTCAGCGCCGCGGCCGGTTTCTTCCTGGCCGCCTTCTTGGTTGTTTTCTTTGGACACATAACGTAATGCAGTTTATCGCAGCCGCCGGTCTTTGGCCAGTGGTCTGGTCCGGCTTGACAGCAGCTGGCGGCAGCCTTATCATCTCGATCACCACTGCGGACCATAGAGGACGCGGTAGAGTTCTTTGTTCGGAATGGAGGCTGGGATGAGGAATGTCAGGACCAGGTCGGCGAATTGGCGACGGCAGGAACTTCTTCGGGGGGTCAACGACTATCTCGACGAATACGAGGATGCCGGCGTCGGTTATCAGGCGGCTTGCACCGGTTCGGGAGGATGTCGGAGCGATCTCAAGTCAGGTCTTGCTGTTCGACGGACGATCCGACCGGCTGTCCGTGTCAATTTTTCAGCGATCGAAACCTCGGTCCTTCATTGGACGTAGATCTTTCAGCAGCGCGTCAGAAAACTTCAGTTCAGCCGTCCGTTCCGCGGACGGCTTTTTTGTTGATGTCCGGAATCAGCCGGTTTTCATTTACGGACCAGCAGGCTGACGAGTTCGACGTGCGGCGAGTGCGGGAACAGGTCGAGGGCGCGGATCTGCTTCAGCTCGTAGGCGGCCTGGAGCGGCTTCAGGTCGCGGGCGAAACTTTCGTAGTTGCAGGAAACGTAGAGCAGACGCTCGGGCAGATTGGCGAGCAGCGTCGCGACAACCTTCGGGTGGAGGCCGGAACGCGGCGGATCGACGATGACCGTGTCCGGTTTCTCGTTCTTCCAGATCAGGCCTTCCGCTTCGGCGGCGAAGTATTCGGCGGCGGCGACGCCGTTCGCGGCCGCGTTCCGCCGCGCGGCTTCGATGGCCGGCGCGTCGATCTCGACGCCCACGACCCGGTCGGCTGAATCCGCGAGGCCGAGTCCGAAGAAGCCGACGCCGCAATAGAGATCGAGCAGCCGGCCGCAGCGTTGGGGAGCCAGGAATTCTTTGGCCGTCTTGAGCATCTCGCCGGCCATGAGCGTGTTCGTCTGGAAAAAGGAGTTGGGCGGAATGGCGTAGATCCGGCCGCCGATTTTCTCATGCAGGTCCGGAGGACCCTGAAGCAGCCGCAGGTTCGGGGTGATGGACAGGTCGGTCTTCGTGGCGTTGATGCCGTGGTAGATCGTGGTCGCGAGGCCGCCGATGTTTTCGAGCAGCCACTCCTCGCCCGGCAGCGGACCGTCGGACGTGACGATGGTCACCAGCCGCTCCCCGGTGTTCTTGCCTTCGCGGATCACGAGATACCGGGCGTAGCCGGAGTAGCTGGCGCCATTCCAGGGTTTGACCTCGAATTTTTTCAGCCATTCGCGGAAGCGCTTCATGATTTCCGCAGCGTCCGCGGAGAGCAGCAGGCATTCCGGCGTATCGAGGTGTGCGTTCCAACGTCCCGGTTTCTTCAGGCCGACCTGGCCGCGTGGCCCGACGCAATAATCCATCCGGTTGCGATAGCGGAAGAGTTCGGGGCAGGGGACGACCGCATCGAGACGTTCGCCGAGTCCGGCGGCTTGGAATGCGCGATTCACGAGATCGCGTTTCAGTTCCAGCTGCAGGCTGTAATCGAATTGCTGCCACAGGCAACCGCCGCACGAACCGGCGCTCGGGCAGGGAGCCGGGATGCGGCGCGGCGACGGCGTCGCGACGCGGCGGGTCTCGAAGAGCAGCGTGCCTTGTTTGCGCGCGATGAGCTCGGCTTCGATCTCTTCGCCGGGAACGGTGAAATAAGCGCAGGCCGCGCGGCCGTTCACGAGGCCGCAGCCGCGCCCTTTCTTGTCGACCGAGTCGATCTTCAGGGTGGTCTGGTCGCCGAATTTCATATTATTCTTGCTGAAAGATAGCCCAGAGCGTCCGGGATAGCAAGGGGGTCGGGTCAGCCGCTCCGCCGGGCGCATTCATCTTGTCGTCCGACTGAGCTATAATCCTTTCGTTATATATGAAAGACGATCTGGTCCTGGTCCTGGATAATATCCGCAGCCTCTACAATGTCGGGTCGATGTTCCGCACGGCCGACGGTTTCGGCGTGGCCAAGATCTATCTTTGCGGCATCACCGGAACGCCGGAACAGCATGGCGTCCAGAAGGTCGCGCTCGGAGCCGAGCGGACCGTGCCATGGGAACATCGCGCCCGCACCTGGAGCGTGGTCGAGGAGTTGCGCCGCCGCGGCTACCGGGTCGTCGGCCTGGAGCTGGCGTCCGGCGCAATCGCTCTGCCCGGCGCCCGGGAAAAATTCCCGCTCGCGCTCGTGGTCGGCAACGAGATCCGGGGGCTCACTCCGGCGCTGCGCCGCCGGCTGGACGCCGTTCTTGAGATTCCGATGCTCGGCGCCAAGAATTCCTTCAACGTCGCCGTGGCCGCCGGCATCGCGCTCTATCATCTCCGGCATATCGGTCCGCGCGCGGCCGGAGACCGCTCAGGTGGATAACTGTCGGCACGATGGAAAGAATTTTGCTATAATTCCAGACACTATAAGTATCGGCTTCTAACGGGGTATGCTTTCAGTCATCATTCCGACGTATAACGAATCGACTTATCTGCCGCTCCTGCTGCGCTCGATCCAGGCGCAGAACCACAAGGACTTCGAGGTCATCGTGGCGGACGCCCATTCGACCGATGATACCCGCGAGATCGCCAAGTCGTTCGGCGCGCGCGTGGTCGACGGCGGCATGCCGGGCGCGGGGCGCAATCGCGGCGCCGCGGCGGCCCAGGGCGAGGTCCTGCTGTTCCTTGACGCCGACGTCATCCTGCCCGACCCGTGGTTCCTGCAGATGACCGTGGCCGAGTTCGAGAAACGCAAGCTCGGCGTCGCGACCTGCAAGGTCAAGCCGATGTCCGACCGCAAGGTCGACAAGGTTTTCCACGCGGCTTTCAATTATTTCATGTGGGTGACGCAGGCGACGACGCCGCATGCGCCCGGTTTCTGCATCTTCGCGCGCAAAGACGTGCACGAAAAGCTCAAGGGATTCGATGAGGAGATCCGCTTCGCCGAGGATCATGATTACGTGAACCGGGCTTCGAAGATCTCCAAGTTCGGCATCCTCAAGACCTACGAGATCCCGGTCTCGGTGCGGCGCTTCGAGCGCGACGGTCGGTTGAACATCGCCGTGAAATACCTCTTGAGCGAGGTCTATCTGCGGACCAAGGGCAATATCAAGGACGACACTTTCAATTACACTTTCGGCCATTCCACGAAGAACGATGGCGAGAAGAAAAAAGGCTTTGGCCGCTGGCGCCGCGCGCGCAAGCAAAAATGATTATGGCTGAAAAGAAATTCATCATCGGTAACGAAGCGCTCGGTCGCGCCGCCCGGGCCGCGGGCGCGCGAGCTTTCTACGGCTACCCGATCACGCCGACCTCCGAGATCGCCCATTTCTGGGCCAAAGAGGCTTGTTCCGAGGCGGGCAAGAAAGACAACCTGGTTTTCCTGCAGGCCGAAGACGAGATCGGCGCGGGCTTCATGCTCGTAGGCGGCGTGCTCGCGGGGACGCGCTCGTTCACGGCTACGGCCGGTCCCGGACACATTCTGATGCAGGACGCGTTCTCCATGGCCGAAGCCATGCGCTTTCCGGTCGTCGCTTACATCATGCAGCGCGGCGGACCGTCGACCTCGACTGTCATTTATTCCCAGCAAGAGGTCAATCTCGCCGTCTTCGGCGGCAACGGCAATGGCTACCGCATCGTCTATTCTCCGGCCACTCTGCAGGAGCTCTACGATTACGGCATCAAGGTCTTCAACATCGCCTGGAAATACCGCTTCCCGACCTTTCTCCTGGGCGACGGCTATCTGGCCAAGATGATGGGCGAGGTCGAGATCTACGCGCCCGAGGAGCGGGGGATCAAGATGGAGCCGACCGAGGCCTACCTGCTCGAGAAGAACCGCACGCGGCCGCTCGCCGAGGTCATGCCATCGCCGGAGATTGCGCAGCGGATAGCCGAGGATGGCGTGCAGTACGACTGTTTCCGCAACTGCCTGAATCTTGAAGAGGAGACGCTCGCTGTGAACATGGAGATCAAAGCCGCTTTCGACGCCGCGGCCAAAGATATCGTCGAATTCCAGGAGTACGGCGCGCCGGAAGCCGCGACGCTCATCGTCGCGCACGGCATCGTCTCCGAAGCCGCCAAGGCCGCGATCGACGCGCTCGGCGGCAAGAGCGCCCGGCTGTTCCGGCCGATCACGCTCCGGCCGTTCCCGGTCGAGGAATTGCGCCGCGCGGCCAAGGGTGCCGAGCGGATCATTGTCGCGGAGTCGGCTGACAACATGCTCGCCCGGTTCGTGAAGGACGCGCTGTGCGGCTACATCAGCAGACCGGTCGAGGAATATTTCCGGCCCTCCATCGGCATCCTGCCGTCGGAGATCGCGGCGCTCGTCGGCAAATAACCGCCTGCATATGAATGAAAATATCATGGACCAAGCGGTCAAGTCGGCCTTTCCGAAGTGCGTCCGGGTCGATTCCAAGCCGCACATCTTCTGTCCCGGCTGCGGACACCCCGAGGTGCTCAAAGCGCTCGGTTTCGCCATCGACGACCTCGGCCTGCAGTCCAAGGTCGCGTTCGGCGTGGACATCGGCTGCTCGCTCCTGGCCTGGGATTTCTTCAATCTCGACACCATTGAGACCCATCACGGACGGACCATTCCGACGATGGTCGGTTTCAAGCGGGCGAATCCCGCCGGGGTCGCGATCGCTTACGTCGGCGACGGCGGCGGTTACGCCATCGGCCTCAGTCACGTCATCAACGCTGCCATCCGCAACGAGAACATCCTGGTCATCGTCGTGAACAACGCGGTCTACGCCATGACCGGCGGCCAGGAGGCGCCGACCACGCTCCAGGGCATGAAGGTCAAGACCGCGCCCTGCGGCGCCGACCAGTACCACATCAACGCGCCGGAGATCATCCGCAACGTCAACCCGACCGCCTTCGTCGCGCGCAGCATCACCACGATCCAGTTCGGCCTGCGCAAGATGCTCAAGGACGCGCTCCAGCATCAGCTCGACGGCAAGGGTTTCGCTTTCGTCGAGGTCCTGTCGCAGTGCCCGCTGAACTGGAAGACGCTCGACAAGCCGCAGGAAACTTTCGATTTCCTCGAGAAGACGCTGGCTAAGGCGTATCCGGTCAAGAAATATTGATCCCGCGCTTATGACCGAACCGTACAAGATCATCATCTGCGGCGAGGGCGGCCAGGGCGCATTGTCCGTGGCCGAGATCATCGCGACCGCGGCCTGGCTCCAGGGCAAGCACGCCGTCTGCATGCCGTTCTTCAGCACGGAGAAGCGCGGCGGCGTCTCCATGGCCTACGTCCAGATCTCCGACGACCGCATCCCGTTCCCAAAGTTCAACAAGGCCGATCTCTGGGTCGTGCTCTCGCAGCGTTCCATCGAACGCATCTACGATTACCTGCAGGACGGCACGCGGATCGTGGTGAACAGCTACCTCGTCAAGGATCTGAGCCGCATCGAGAAGTGGAAGCCGCAGGCGATCGACGCCACGACCATCGCGCGGAGCCAGTTCCAGAAGCCGCGCACGTTCAACATGATCATCATGGGCGCGATGCTGCGGTCCATTCCGGACCTGGGACTCAAGGCTTTCGGCCAGGCGCTCGAGAAGGTCTTCGGCGAGAAGTATGAACGCGATCCCGCGATGCGCGACCTGAATCAGAAGGCGCTTCAGGCCGGTTACGACCTGATCAAATAAATTTATGGCTGACAAGAATCAGAAAGAGAATCGCGACCTGGCCCGGTTCCGGCCGCGGGTCGCGGAGAACGCCAAGGTCAAGGCGACGCGGTTCCTCGGGCTCTGTAAGAGCTGTGGCGAGTGCGTCGTGAAGTGTCCAGTGAAATGCATCTCCTGGGACAAAGAAGAGCTTGGCCAGTTGGGCGAAGCGGCCATCACCATCGACATCGAGAAATGCATCGCCTGCGAGACCTGCGAGCAGATCTGTCCGGATTTCGCGATCGAGATAACCAAGAAAGAGATCAAGAAATAACCGCCTATGGAGTCAAAAAGTTTCGAGACCGACAAACTGCCCAAGGAAGCCGATTTCAACGGCGAGACTGCGGCGCTCATCTGTCCGGTCTGCGGCAAGGTGTTCATGGTGAGCAAGGAGAAGGACGGCGGCAAGCGCACTTGTCCGGTCTGCCATGCCGCGACCGCCTACATCAGCAGCGACGGTGCGCGGCTGAAGGTCGAATGGGAAGGCTGAAAAAAGACGAACACCTCGCTCTGGCGGGGTGTTCTTGCGTTACCGGTCCGGGCTGGAAAATGGTATAATTCCAACAGAAGAAATCTCATCCGCACGCTATGAAACCGGAACTCCGCAGGGTCAGGGCCGAAGTGTCAGCCCGCCATCTTCATCTCAGCCAGGCCGACCAGGATAAGCTGTTCGGTTCAGGCCATCAGATGAAGATCATCAAGGATCTGTCGCAACGCGGGCAGTGGGCCGCCGAGGAGACGCTGGTCATCCGGGGCCCCAAAGGCGAGTTCAAGATCCGCGCTCTCGGTCCGTGCCGCAGTCAGACGCAGATCGAATTGTCGCGCACTGATTGTTTCGCGCTGGGTGTGCCGGCCGCGCTTCGGCTCTCGGGCGATCTCCAGGGAACGCCGGGCTGCAAGCTTGTGGGTCCGAAGGGCGAGATCGATCTGGCGGAAGGCGTCATCGTGCCGCTGCGCCACATCCATATTTCCGACGCCCAGGCCAACGAACGCGGGCTCAAGAACGGCGACAAGGTCCGGGTCCGCCTTCCCGGCGTCAGATCGACCGTCTTCGAAGAGGTGAATATCCGCGTCCATCCGACTTTCGATCTCGCGCTGCATCTCGACACCGACGAGGGTAACGCCGCCTGGGCGGACATGAAGGGCGGCGAGGGAGAAATCGTTGAATAGATATTTACAAAGAGAGTGCGGGAGTGGGGAAGTGCGGGAGTGTCGATACTCCAACACTCCAGCACTTCCTCACTCCAGCACTCCCATGATCCTCGTCATCAACTCCGGCAGCTCCAGTCTGAAATTCAAATTGTTCAGCCCGGCGCTCAAGGAATTAGCCGGCGGCCTAATCGAACGCATTGGCCTCGGTGATTCTTTTTTCGAATACAAGGTCAACGGCGACAAGAAGAGGAGTGACTATCCGGCGGGCGTCGCCGATCACAAGGCCGGTCTCAAGGAAGTTTTCGCGGCTTTGCGCGCTGGTGGCTATGATCCGAAAAAGATCCGCGCCGTCGGCCACCGCATGGTGCATGGCGGCGAGGAATTCACCGCGCCGACGGTCATCACGCCAGCCGTGCTGAAGCGCCTCCGGAAGTACAACCGGTTGGCGCCGCTCCACAATCCGGCCAACCTTTCCGGCATCGATTCCTGCCGAGCGCTCATGCCCTGGGTGAAGAACGTCGCGGTTTTCGACACCGCTTTCTATCGGACCATTCCCGGCCGCGCTTTCATGTACGCGCTGCCGTGGGAGTATTACGCGAAGCACCGGATCCGCAAGTACGGTTTTCACGGCATCTCGCACCGCTACGTCACTGAAGAGGCGGCGCGGCTCCTGGAGAAGCCGTATTCGAAACTACGCCTGATCTCCTGCCATCTCGGCTCCGGCTCGTCGATCACGGCGGTGAAATTCGGGAAAGCGATCGAGACTACTATGGGTTTCACGCCGCTCGAAGGCCTGACCATGTCCACGCGTTGCGGCGACATCGATCCGGCCATTCCGCTCTATCTCATCCGCACGTTCAAACTGACCGAGGCCGAAGTTGACGACATCCTGAACAAGAAGTCTGGCCTCCTGGGGATCAGCGGCTTCAAGGATCTGCGCGACGTGCTGGTCGCGGCCGGTCACAAGATCCCGGGCTACGCGTTTCCGGGCCGCGTCACCGTCGAACAGAAAAAACGTTCGCAGCTGGCGCTGGAGATGTATTGTTATGACGCCGCGCGTTATATCGCGTCCTTCGCCGGCATCATGGGCGGCGTCGACGCCGTCATCTTTACGGCCGGCGTGGGGGAGCGTAGTCAGATCGTCAGGGACATGGTCCTTTCGATGGTCGATATCCCGTGGAAACATAAGATACTGGTCGTACCGACGAACGAAGAATTGATGATCGCGAAGGAGACGAGGGGAGTTTTGAAATAGAGACGGAGTCAGGGAGAGACGGAGTCAGGGAGAGTGAGGAGGTGTAGGAGTTTTTGTCGGTTCTCCCTAACTCCTTCACTCCCGCACTCTCCCGTTCATTGGATCAGGGAGAGACGGAGTCAGGGAGACATCGCCAGGCCGCCTCTTCTTGTCAGATCGCGCCTAAAACCGCATAATTCCCCCAGCCGGCAACGGTCTGTTTTCGATTAAGCCGGGATCCTATGAATAACGTCCGGAATTTCTGCATCATCGCGCATATCGACCATGGCAAGTCCACGCTCGCGGACCGGCTTTTGGAAGTCACGGGGACAGTCGCCAAGCGCGACATGCGCGCGCAGATCCTCGATTCCATGGACCTGGAGCGCGAACGCGGCATCACCATCAAACTCACGCCGGTGCGGATGAACTATGCCGCCAAGGACGGACAGAAGTACGTCCTGAACCTGATCGACACGCCCGGCCACGTGGATTTCAATTACGAAGTTTCGCGCTCGCTCGCGGCCGTCGAAGGCGCGATCCTGCTCGTCGATGCGACTCAGGGCGTCCAGGCTCAGACCATCGGCAATCTGTATCTCGCACTCGATCAGGATTTGGCGATCATTCCGGTCGTGAACAAGATCGATCAACCCACCGCCGAACCCGAACGCGCGCGTGACGAGATCGTCCATCTTTTGGGCTGCCGGCCCGAGGAGGTCATCTTCGCTTCCGGCAAGACCGGGGCCGGCGTCGAACAGATCCTCGAAGACGTGATCGCCAAAGTCCCGCCGCCTGTGGGCGACGACAAGAAGCCGTTGCGGGCGCTCGTCTTTGATTCGACCTACGACGTCTACAAAGGCGTGGTCGCTCATATCCGCGTGGTCGACGGTACTTTGGGCCGGGACGACAAGATGCATCTGCCGGCCACTTCGGTCACGAGCGGCGTGATCGAGGTCGGACATTTCGTGCCGAAGATGAAGACCGTCGACCGCCTCGTCGCCGGCGACATCGGTTACGTCGTCGCCGGACTCAAGGATATCGAATCCTGCCGCGTCGGCGACACGATGACCGTCCCGGATCATCGGGAGCTCGGCGTCCAAATCCTGCCGGGTTACAAGGAAGTGATGCCGATGGTCTTTGCCGGCATCTTCCCGAGCGAGGGCAATGAATTCGAAAAATTGCGCGACGCGATGCTGAAGTTGAAGCTGAGCGACGCCGCGCTGACCTTCACGCCGGATCACCAGTCCGCGCTCGGCTTCGGTTTCCGCGTCGGCCTGCTGGGCCTCCTGCACCTGGAGATCGTCCAGGAACGCCTGCGCCGCGAGCACGATCTCAATATCGTCGTGACCGTGCCATCCGTGGCTTATCACGTCACGAAGACCGACAGCCAGGTCCTGACCATCAAGAGCCCGCTCGACCTGCCGGACCGCTCGCAGATCCGTTCGATCGAAGAGCCGTGGGTCAAGACCGACATCATCACGCCGCGCGAGCACATCGGCAACATCATGGCGCTCGTGCAGGAGAAGCGCGGCCTCTACAAGAACACCGAGTATCTGACCGGCAACGCCAACTCCGCCGGCCGCGTCCTGCTCCATTACGACATCCCGCTCTCTTCGATCCTCGTCGACTTCTATGATAAATTGAAGAGCGTCTCGTCGGGCTATGCTTCGCTGAACTACGAGTTCCTGGATTATCGCCCGGCCGAGGTCGTGCGGCTCGATATCCTGGTCGCCGGCGAGCCGGTCGAGGCTCTCGCGACCATCGCCTACGAGGATTCCGCCCAGCGCGTCGGCCGCCGCATCTGCGAAACGCTCAAGGAATCGCTGCCGCGCCAGCAGTTCGAGATCAAGATCCAGGCTTCGATCGGCGGCAAGATCGTCGCGGCCGAACGCATCGCGCCTTTCCGCAAGGATGTCGCGGATCTCTCGGGCGGCGACTGGACCCGCAAGATGAAGCTCTTGCAGAAACAGAAGAAGGGCAAGAAGCGGATGATGTCGCAGGGCCGGGTCGAGATCCCGCCCGAAGCCTTCCTCGCCGTGCTGAGGAAGAAGGATTGATCGTTTTATTAATGCCACCTGAGCCGGGCCGGTACGATCGGCTGCGGCAAAGGGTTTTTCACGCTTATGAGGTTATTCGGAGGTCAACGCATCCGTCGCCGCGCGGTCCGCAAGTTCGTCTGGCTGATCATCACGTTCCTGGCGGTCGCGGCCATGGTCGTCGCTCTCGTGGCGCCGGCTCTGAACCGCTAAGCCTGGCGCCTCGCGGTCCGTCTATGACTCGCATGCGCTGGCAGGTCGCTTCGCCGCCGGACGCGGAGATGCGGGCCCGGTTCCCGGAACTGGATCCGATCGCGGTCCAGCTGCTTTGGAATCGCGGCCTGCGCACCCAGGAGCAGGTCGATGAATTTCTGTTGCCGGATTATGGCCAGGATGTCCATGATCCGTTTTTGCTGCGCGACATGCGCCGCGCCTGCGAACGCATCTGGACGGCTTTTGAACGCCGGGAGAAGATCGTCGTGTACAGCGATTATGACGCCGACGGCGTGACCGGCGCCGCGGTCCTGGTCTCGACTTTGCGCGCGGCCGCTGCGCGTTTCGGTCTCGACGGCAACGCGCTCGTCGCGAGTTACATCCCGCACCGCGAGAAGGAGGGGTACGGCCTGCGGATACCGGCGGTCGAGGAACTTTGTAGCCAGGGGATGAAGCTGCTTGTGACCGTCGATTGCGGCATCAGCTCGGCCGCCGAGATCGCCCGCGCCAAAGAGCTGGGCGTCGAGGCTATCGTCGTCGATCATCATCACGTGCCGGAGGTCCTGCCGGATTGCCTGATCCTGCATCCCGGGGTTCCGGGCGAGAATTATCCTTTCAAACACCTGGCCGCGGTCGGCGTCGCTTTCAAGTTCGCCTGCGGTCTCATCCGTTTCGCGGCCGAGAAAGGTTCGCCTTTCGAGACGGGTTTCGACAAATGGCTGCTCGATCTCGTCGCCATCGCCACGGTCACGGATTTCATGCCGCTCGTGGGCGAGAACCGGACGCTGGAGAAATACGGACTGGTCGTGTTGAACAAGACGCGGCGGCCGGGACTCAGGAAGCTCATCGAACTCGCCGGTCTTGAGCCGGGCCGCATCGACACCGTGTCCGTCGGTTATTATATCGGCCCGCGCATCAACGCGGCTTCGCGGATGGAACACGCCGCGACCGCTTTCGAGACCGTCATGGCCGCGACTGATGAAGAGGCCGCTGTGCTGGCTGCGCGGCTGGATAAGCTGAATTCCGACCGCCAGCGTTATACCGAGAGCATCATGGTCGAGGCGAACAAGCTGCTCGTCGGCGCCGGGGACGATCTGGTCCAGGTCCTGGCCGGCGACGGCTGGTCGGCCGGCATTGTGGGGCTCGTCGCGGGAAAACTCGCGGATCGCGCCGGACGCCCGGCTTTCGTGTTCGGCCGCGAGGGCGACCGGTTCGTCGGGTCCGGCCGCGGCATCGAAGGTTTTGACATGATGGCCGGTCTCGAGCGCGCTAAAGGATATCTCGCCAGATTCGGCGGCCATTACGGGGCCTGCGGTCTGACCATTGAAGGCGAAAAGAATTATCAGGAGTTCGGACGATCCATCAAGGATTACGCGCGAGAGGTCCTGGCTGGCCGTGATCTGCGGCCGACGCTCGAGATCGACGCGGAACTCGCGCCGTCTCAGGCGAACTGGGAATTGATCGGCTGGCTCCAGAAGTTCGAACCGTTCGGCGAAGGCAACGCGCAGCCGCGCTTCCTGATGCGCGGACTCGCGATCACGTCGGTCGACACGGTGGGCAAGAGCGGCCAGCACCTGCGCCTCGGCGCGCGCGGCGATGGTGCGCGGGAACTGAAGCTCATCGGTTTCGGCATGGCCGCCGACGCCCTGCCGGTCGTCGTTCCCGGCGCACGTCTGGACGCGGTCGTCGAAGTCTCGGTCAATGAATGGAACGGCAACAAGAGCATCCAGTTGCGGCTCGTCGACTGGTGCTTGGCCGGATCGGACAAGGCTGCCGCCGCGGATTGCGCCGTGCCGCGCGGACTCGATCTCGAACCCAGCAAATAAATCCAATGCCACCTATGAAAAAATTATTGGTACACACTGACGGAGGAGCGCGCGGCAATCCGGGTCCGTCCGGCATCGGCGTCTACATCACGGACGAGTCCGGAGCCGTCGTCCTGGAGCATTCGCGTTATATCGGTGAGACGACCAACAACCAGGCCGAGTATACCGCCGTCATCGACGCGCTCGAGCATTGCAAGACCCTCGGCGCCGAAGAGGTCGGATTCTTTCTGGATTCCGAGTTGGTCGTCCGCCAGCTGAACCGCCAGTATAAAGTGCGCGACGCCGGCCTCGCGCCGCTGTTCATGCGGGTCTGGAACTTGTCCGTGAGTTTCCGCAAGCTGACTTTCACTCACGTGCGGCGCGAATTCAACAAGAACGCCGATCGCCTGGTCAACGAAGCCATTGACCGCCACTTGGCCGCGAAATGAAGGCTGCCCGGGCTTTTCAGCGGAGTCGCGTCGTTCGCGAACGACGCGACGGAGGCGAATAAGCCTGACCGCGGAGCGCATTTCGTGTATAATGTAAGGCGCTATGGATAAGTTCGGCCACCGCCGCCAATTCCATATTTTAGGCGCATCTCTGGCGCTTTTATTTATTGTCGTTTTCATGCCCTGGCGAGGCGCCGCGGCTGCGCCAACCTCCGATTCCGGCAACGTCACCGGCTGGTTATGGTCCGGCACCGCCGGTTGGGTATCGGCGAATTGCAGTAATTTCGGCACCTGCGCCGCGTCGGGCTATGGGTTGAATATGGAAGACGCTGATGGTCTGGTCGGTAACCAGTCGATCATCGGACAATTGTCCGGCTGGGCCTGGTCTTCGAATTTCGGCTGGATCTGCGTCGGTCAGACCTGCACGGATATCAATCCCGAAGGGTTGGCGAATTACGCGGATCTCCGGGAGATCTTGCCGGCCGCCGCGCCGTTCTGTTCTTCGAACGCGCAATGCGGCCAGATGGAGAATTGCCGTTTCAATAAATGTATCTCCAAACCGCGGCTGTACGGTTGGGCGCAGATCATCCGTCTCGGTTCCGACGGCTGGATCTCGTTGAATTGCGACAAGGACGCCGAGCGCGGCGGGTCGCTGGCCGATACCTGCGCCGTTTCCGAGTATCATATTCTTTTTGACCAAGGCCATTTCACGCTGGCGGCGCCTTATGAGCCGCTCGGCAATGATCCGGATAATTATCATTGGAGCTGGGGCGGCAACGACAATGGCACCGGCGTCGGCTGGCTCGATTGGAGTTCGCTGTTCGCGGATTGGGCGCCGGCCGATCTCGGCAGCGGCATCGTCTATCGGCCGGAGGGCATCTACGAACCGGCCGCGTCCTGGCCGACGGGACAGGAAGCTTCACATCCGTATAAGTTCAAAGTCACGGTTGCGAGCGTTTCCAGTCCGCCGGGTTACCGGCTTGAATGCAGTCTTGGTTTGCCCAACGGCGGCCTGCGCACTTTCGGAGAGCCGATCGGGACCATAGATGAGTACGGCGTCTGGAGCGGCGCCATGACCGGCGGGCCGATGACCCTGGAGTACGCCATCGGACAATCCGATCTGGAGGATGGCGTCCGGCATGCCGATCCAGCCGAGGATGCCATCCAGCAGAATCGATTATGGTATCTCGAAGGTTGCCGGCTTTGCGGCAAGGTCGTGGACGATCGGTTGTGCGCCCAGGAGGATGATTGTCCGCTTGGTTATGTTTGCGATGAGGACTATGGCAAGTGCCGCAGGATAATCGCTTCGACCCCGCGCAAACCGATCTACGTCCATCAGAATACCTGGACGCTTTTCGACGCCAATGAGGATTATTACCAAGCCATCAAGTGTTACGCCGGTTTTCCGGGGCAATATTTCGAGAATGCCAACCGGTGCGATTTTACCGCCGACGCCTCTTTCAGCATGGCCATGGCTCGCGGCATTCCGGTCAAACGCGACTGTCATTTTTTCGGCGTTCCGGATTGTGAGGATCGTTTTTGCAAGGGTATTTCTTATTTTTGTCCGGCGACTCCGGCCCGTCGGCCTACGACTTGCGTCTGGAGCGAGGCGGGGGCGGCCGGCGGCGTGGGCCAATGCTCGGCGATCAATTACGAGCGCGGCAAGTTGTGCTGTACCAAACAGCCCGTGAGTTCCGGCTCGTCATTCAGTTCGGTGGTGAACGGCATGGAGTGCGCTTATGGCGATTCGAACGACGGTTATTACGACTGCGACTGTACGCCGGATAATTCCGCCAAGTGGGGAACAGGCGATTGTTTCGCCCCTGGCCACGAGGTTGAGGATCTGTGTTGCAATGCGGCCGGCGAAGTGGTGAAGGAAACGCCGTGACATTTTTAACGCGCTGACATGAAAGACCAGCAGATAAAATCAAAGATCGCGCGCCGGGTGCTGACAGCAGCCCTGGTTTTGGCCGCCGCGTTCGTCAGCAGTCGTTTCGTCGCGCCGACGCTGGCGGGCGTCGAGGGCGTGGAGCATGATCATTGCGCCGGCAATGTTTGCGAGGGAACGCTCAGTGTCGGCGGCCGCCAGATCAGCTATGCCTACACGCAGCATGTGAATCCGAACGGCGAATTGCGGATCCGGCTTGACGGCGGCGTCTACGACACCGACCAGCTCATTTCTTTCATCTTGTTCGACCTGCCGCCGTTCGCGAGTTGGGGCAAGTTCAGCAATCCCGACGTCAAGTTGTCGCCGGCAGCCGTTTTTTTACCGGAGGAGGACGTCAATCCCGGCCGTAACGCCTATGAACGCCGCGATTCCGACGGTTGCTCCGGTTGTCGGGTCGATCAGGTGATGTCCGTCCGTTTTTCCGGCGCGGCGGTCGGTAAAAAGACCTTCAATCTTTTCGTGTTGCAGAATGGCGCCTCGGGCGGCCAGAACGGCCTGGAGTTTTTCATCGATGCCGGCGCGCCGTTGAACACCAGCGAAGCCGACGCCTGGGATCACGTGAACGACATGTCGACTCCGTGCGCGGACCATTTTTCGGACGGTCGCGCCGTTGATAACGACCTGAATTATTATGCGAATTGCGCGGATGTCGTCTGTGACGGATTGACCGGACTCATCGGCACGGACAAGATCTGCGAGAATCCGGAGACGACGCTTTGCATGGATGAGTTCGATAATGACGGTGATGGCCAGCTCGATTGCGCCGACTCCGGTTGCGACCAGAAGCTCGGACGGGCGGTGCCGCCGGCTTATTGCCAGTACGGTTTTGAAGCCGGAGTGTTGAATTCGCTGTTCGGCAGTTCGCCCTGCGGCGATTTGTTCGATAATGACGCTGATGGCCTCATTGATTGTTATGACAATCGCGACGCCGCCGGAGCCCGCTATAACAATCCGGCAGAGGCCGCTGGCAAGAGCGAGATTTGCTGGCGTCAGCCCGCTTTTGGTTGTCCGCTCAAGGAGACGGTCTGCACGAAAAATAATACGGGGATTGATGACGATATCGACAAGGCCTACAGCGATAACGAGTACGAGGGTTTTAACGCGGCCGAGGGCAAACCGACCGGCAAAGACTGCCGCGATTATGATTGCGCCGGCGACCCCAATTGCCCGGCTCAGGAGAATCAGGACGCCGACGGCAATCCGGCGGAGTGCCAGTGCTTTAATGGTGAGGATGACGATCTGGATCGCTTGATCGATTGTCGGGATCCGGATTGCGTCGGGGCTTTTTGCGAAGAGAAGGGGAGTCTGATCTGCCACGACAAGGAGTTCGATCTCGGTCAGCGCATCCAGCTATGCAGCGATGTTTTTGACAATGATGGCGATGTTGCTGCGGACTGCAAGGACACTGATTGCAAACAGAAATTCGGCGACTGCGGACCTTGCCCGAATCGCGAGGATTTCCAGTTCAGTTCCTGTGGCGATGGCAAAGATAACGACGCTGATGGTTTGAAAGATTGTCAGGACCCGGACTGTCTGTCCACTCTTGATCCGTTCGGCCATTTTTTCGGCAGCGGGAACGCGGCTTATTGTTTGGCGGCGGAGAGCGGCGCGTCCTGCGGCGACGGTTTCGATAATGATGCCGACGGCCGGGCCGATTGCCGCGACGACGGCTGCACGGGGGCGGACGGGCCCGCGGGAATAGCGGCGGGAAAGTGCGAACCCGGTCGCGAACTTAATTGCAGCGACGGTTATGATAATGACGGCGATGGTCTCGTTGATTGCGCTGACGCTGATTGCGATGGTCAGAACGGCTGCGCTGCGAGCGCCAGCTGGCGGCGGGCCAGCGTTTGTCCAGCCTTGCCGGATTGGTCGGCTTGGAAGAGATTCACCGATAACGGATCGACAGTCGAGGCGAGAACTCTGCAATCGGTCAGGATCAGCGTACCGCCGGTCGAACGCGAGGATTGGGTTGAGATTCGCGGCAGCAGCAGTTATCCGTCAGTGACGATCGTGATCGGCGATAATACGGATACTGAGGCTGTTTATCCTTATGCCAGCGAGCTGTGCGAGATATCGCCGGCGTGGAAAAATAAATTCACGATGACGGTGATCGCTGGCCGGGCCATCATGCTCGTCAATAAGGATAATGACGTCCTGGGGGATTTTGATTTCACTTTGACCTGTCCGAGCCTTCTTTCCCCGGCCGCGACCAAAAATTATCCGATCAGCATTTCGGTCCTGAAGTCTGGCGACGTGCCGGAGTATGGCGAAGCCTCTTTTTCGACCCGATTGTATGAGGCCACATCGCCGAGCATCAGCGATATCGAGGTCGCGGGCGAGATTGGCGGCGTCCTGGCCGTGCCGTATGGCTATCAGCCGTCTTTCCGGGTGGTCCCGAACGACGGTGATCCGAACGACGATCTCAGTTCTTCGGCCATCTGCAGCTGCGGCCTGACCATACCTGGCCAGCCGGTCATGAGTTCCGGCGGCGATTGCCGCTTCGACCCCGAGTTGCAGCTGACGGATGACGCCGCAACCTGGGAACTCCAAGCTTCGACGCTCGACGTTCCGGGCAACGCAAGCGCGGTCTTCGCGCGGACATTGTCGCTTGATATCCAGCCAGCGGTCATCGACGATCTTGTCGTGACCAAGAAAGATGTCGCCGGTTCCTCGCCTTTCTTCAATTCCGAGACCGCCCATCGCCAGGCGTCTTTTGTCGCGAATTTTCAGACCGCCAATAATAGCGAGATGACCGCCAGCTGCCTGGTCTACGTGGCGAATTCCGAAGGCATGCTGATCGGCGGACCTGGCCCTACGATCACGATCCCGAACACCGCCGCGCCAGGAGCATCGGTGGCGTATTGTAACAGTACCTTCGACATCCCCGACCTTTTGGCCAGCCCCGGAAACGAATACGATGACGGGACATATTTTCTGCGGGTCGCGGCGGTTGACGCCGATGGAGCCGCGGCTTTCACGAGCAAGAAGTCGTTTTTCAAATGTTTCTCCGTGCCTGATGCCGCACAGCCTGGTTATGACGCCAACGACGGCAATGTCTGTCATTGGGCTGACTTTGACAGCGATCTCGCGGCCGAAGGGTTCTTTACGACCATGTACTCGGAGCAGCCCAAAGCCTGTGATAATTGCGTCAATCTGCAGAATCCCGCGCAGGACGACGCGAACGCCGACGGCGTCGGAGCCGAATGCCGGACCGGAGCCTTCGGACGCTGCGAGATTGATACGGACAAGGTTTGCAGCGATCATTCCTGGGGATTGGACAGCAACGACGATAAAGAATGTATCGCAGCAGATGATCCGCTTTGTTGTCCGGCGCCGTCGATCAAGTTTGATGTCGTCACGGAAGCGCCGGTGCCGCTTCAGCGGTGCATGGATCCTTATGGTATTTGCGCCTTAGGCGGCGAGGTTTGTTTCACGGCTTCGTCTTGCCCCGAGAGGGGAACCTGTGATGGCGGCCGGCGGGACGGTCTGGCCTGCAACGAAGAAACTGACTGTCCGGCCGAGGAACGGAACGATGATCACGTGTGTCTGGAAGACAGATTTATCTGCGATGATGGCCCGCGGCGCGGCGAGATCTGCGCCACCGATGCTGATTGTCCGAATGCGTCGGGTTTGACGGTGGCCTGTCTCAGCGCCGACATATGCGAGAATCTGATGTATCCCTGGATCGAGACTACGCAAGGCAGCGTGTATTCGAGCAAGCGCATTCGCGCGCCCGAGCCGCCGCCAGCCGGCAAGTTCAACGCCACTTTCTGCATCCAGACCAAGCGCGGCGTCGATAAACAAAGTCCGCCGGTGGAACCGCCGTTGCCGCAGCCGGAAGGTCAGTTTGTTTTTACGAGCGAGTATTGCGGTGATCCGTTCGAGGTCCCCAGCAGCCGCTATGAGCGGCCGAAATCACGGAATGTCTATGCAACCGTGCTTGGACGAGTGGATCTCAAGGGTTTGCTTGCCGGCAAGTACGGCGAGGTCGTGAATGTCGAGGCTGAGGATTTCGTTGATTCGGTTTTGGGACGGTCGCTTGGCGGCAAGGTCTACGTCGTCGAGGGGTCGCTCATCATTCCGGGCAACGATCCGGACGCCGTTCCGCCGATCGCCGGCATCATGCCGAATACGATCGCCAGCGCGCCCCAGGGCGAACGCGGCGCCGGCACGGTCATCATCAAAGGCGGCGACCTCTACATCATGAACGATCTGAAATACGACGACGTGCCGCTCGGACAACTGGACGCGCTGGACCGCCTGGCGTCGCTCGGCTGGATCGTCCTCGACGTCACCGATCCGGCGCAGCCGGGTTACAACCAACGCGGCAACGTCTATATCGGCAAGTACGTGAACGAGGTTGTCGGTTCATTCCTCGTGACCGGCTCGGGCGGGATCTATACGGTTGCGCCGCCGGCGACCGACAGTATCGAACCGCTGACGATCAATGGCCTCATGGTCGCGCGGCAGTTCCACTTCAGCCGCTCTTTCAAGAGCATCGAACAGGGTTCCGAAGTCGTGGTCTATGACGGTCGGGCCTTGGCCAACCCGCCGCCGGGTTTTGAGGACGTCACCAAGACCATGCCGACCTTCAGCGATCTGCCGATCGCTCAATGATGGGGGATAAACAAGCTTGAAGAGACTGTCATTCCTGGCTGAAAAAGTGTATAATTCAAAGAGGAAATAGGGCGACCGTTGAAGTTGAGACCAGCCTTAAAATGAGCCTATGGGGTTATTCGGACCAAAAAAGATCAGCTATATCGGCGCCGATCTTGGCGTTGGCGGGCTTAAATTGGTTGAGCTGCGCAATGAGAAAGGGCGCGCCCGGCTCGTGACCTACGGTTTTACGGAACGCCTGCCGGACGTCCAGCCGGTCAATCCGGTTGACGATCCAAAAGGCACCGCCGAGATCCTGAGGAATATCTGGAAGAAATCCCGCATGACCACCGTGAAGACGGTCGCCAGTCTGCCGATCGCGTCGGTCTTCAGTTCGGTCATCACGATCCCCAAAGGCACGCCCAAAGAGCAGGACGAAGCCATCCAGCAGCAGGCGCGCAAACTCATCCCCGTGCCGCTCGAAGAAATGGTCCTTGATCCCAAGATCATCAGCCAGTCGGACAGTCCGAAAGACCGGCTGACGCCAGCTGAGAGGGAAGCCAAGGCCGCGGCTCCGGGCGCCAAAGAAGAGAAGAAAGACGCTTCCAAGACCGTGCAGGTGCTGATCACCGGCGCTTCGCGCACGATGGTGATGAAATATTTCAATACTCTCAAAGCCGCCGGATTGGAACCGATCAGTCTTGAGTCCGAGACTTTCGGCCTGATCCGCTCGATCGTCGGCAAGGATCGCGCCACCACGATGATCGTGGACATGGGCGCGGCGCGGACGAACATCATCATCGTCGAGAACGGCATTCCGTTCGTGACCAGGAGCCTCGACATGGGCGGCATCGCTTTCACCAAAGCCATGAGCCACGCCATGTCGATCGAACTCAAGGCGGCCGAACAGATGAAATGCGACATCAAGAGCGTCTCCACGATCTATCCCGGCGAGGGTCTGCCGAAGATCTTCGAGGCGACCGTCGCGCCGCTGCTCACGGAGCTGCAGTATTCCATGAACCTGTATTCCGGACAGCAGCAGGAAGGGCAGCCCGCGAAACGCATCGAGAAGATCATCCTGACCGGCGGTTCGGCCGCTTTGCCGCAACTCGTCGATTATTTCTCCAGACAGCTCAATGTCCGCGTCTATGCCGGCGATCCCTGGGCCCGCGTAGTTTATCCGGACGGCCTCAGGCCGATCCTCGACGAGATCGGTTATCGTTTCGCGGTCGCGACCGGTCTGGCGATGCGCGATATCGAATGAGAACCTATGGCTTTTGATCCGACTAATCTTGGCGGAACAAGTCCGCGCTCGGCGGCTCAGTCATCGCCGACGCCTCCAGCTTCGCGACCATCAGCGGTCTCGAAGCAATCGTCGTCCGGAGCGGCCGCTTCCACCGGCGGTCTGGCGGCGTTGCGCGTTTCGCTCATGCCGACGGAACTGGCCGGAAGCGAAGGTCCGAATTTCGGACGGCGGCTGTTCGCGTTGATCCTGGTCCTGATCCTGGTCACGCTTGCGATCGGCGGGGCAAATTTTTATTTGTCCGGCGAGATTTCCAATAAGACTGTTGTTCGCGAACAAAAGTGGGCGCGGGTCGAAGCCCTGACCAAGGTCCTCCAGGAGAGCAAGGTCGCCAGCGCCGAGGCCATCGATTTCGAACGGCAGGCCAAGGTTGTGGCGGAAACTCTGGACGCTCACGTTTACTGGACCAATTTCTTTACTTTCCTGGAGAGCGTCACGAAAGAAACAGTGATCTACGATAAGTTTTCCGGCGATGTCGAGAACAGCCTGTTCACGGTCGATGCGGTCGCCAAAAGTTATCGCGACATGGCCGAGCAGGTCGTGAACATCAAAGACCACCCCGCGATCGTTTCGGTCAAAGTTTCGAGCGCATCTGAAAAACTCGGTCAGAATGGGGCGATCGAAGGGATTTTCTTTTCGTTGATCGTGAAAGCCAAGCCGGATGTCTGGAAACGTCCGGTGGCGGAGGCTACTCAATGATATGCCGGCTTCAACCGCTAAAACCGAACGGGGGACCAAGATGCTCGCGGCCTGGCTGCCGGCCATCACCGTCATTGTCGGCCTGGCATATGCTGCGGCCGGCTACTACCTGTTTTTGCTGCCGAAGATCAGCCAGCTCATGCCCGGCGGCGAATATGATCTGACCGGAATCACGACGCGCATCAGCGAGGATGAGAAATTTTTAGCCGACGCCGAGACGGCGCTCGCTAAATATTCCAAGCTCAGTGCCGAGAATCGCCGTCGCGCTTCGCGGATCGTGCCGCTCGCCGACCTCGATGTTCCCGGTATTTTTGTCCAGCTCGACGAAGTGGCTCGGGCGAACAACATGCGCCTGAAAGGGGTTGATGCGGTCGCCAACGAAAAGCTGGTCACGGCTCTGGGGCGAAAACCGGTCCGCGTGTCGGCCACTTTCGAAGGCGGCACTTACAGCCAGTTCAAACTGCTGCTCAAGGACATCGAACGTTCGCTCCGCCTCTTCGATGTTCAGTCAGTGTCCGTGATTCGCGGCTCGACCACGTATAATCTGATCCTGACGGCGTACTTCCTGGATAAACCGGCTGTCGCGGCCGCTAAATCCGGCGCCAAATAATATGGCTTTAGGCAGCAAAGAAAGCAAACAGATCAAATTCCTGGCCGGGTTCGTCGTCGTGTGTGTCTTGGTGGCGGTTTTCATTTTTCGAGACCGTTTCGTGCCGTCGCCGTCAGCGGGCGGCAAGCTGTTGCCGGCAGTTGTCCGTTTCACGCTGCCGTCCGGCGAAGCCCAGCGGTTGTTTGGCCGTCAGGATTATAAGGAGTTGAAGGCTTTCGGTGAGATTCCCATCGTTGTCACTGAATCCGGCTCGTCAAAATTCTTCGATTGAAGCGCATGAACAACAATTCCGAATTATTGGATATCTTGCTCGAAGCGGGGCATATCACGGAAGATAATTATCGCCTCGTCCAGAAAGAACACGTTGATTCCGGTCTGCCGGTCGACGCGCTTTTGATCAAGAAGCGCCTGGTGGACGAGGAACTGATCGTCAAAGCCAAGGGCCTGGTCATGAACCTGCCCTTTGCCGATTTGGTCGGCAAGAAGATCGACGTCCAAGTGGTGAACCTGATCCCCAAACCGGTCGCTGAGAACAACAAGGCCGTGGCTTTCGATAAGCAGGATGGCGTCGTCAGTATCGGCATGCTCGATCCTCGCGATCCCGCCGCGGTCCAGGCGATCGGTTTCCTGGCGCAGAACGCCGGTTTCGCGGTCAAATATTTCGTCATCTCCAATCCCTCGTTCAATTACGCGCTGAAGAAATACGAGGAGATCGGCAAGGAGGTCGCCAAAGCGCTGGAGGTCGCCAAGGACCGGTACGTCCCCAAACCGAAAGAAGACGAGAAAGAGGAGAAGCTGGAGGAGATCATCAAGGGCGCGCCGGTCTCGCGCATCGTGTCGGTCATCCTGCGCCACGCCGTCGACGGCGGCGCCTCGGATATCCACCTCGAACCTTACGGCGAGGAGACGCGCGTGCGTTACCGCGTGGACGGCGTGCTGCGCACTTCGTTGCGCCTGCCGAAATACATCCACAATTCGATCGTCTCCCGCATCAAAGTGCTCTCGAACATGAAACTGGATGAGACTCGCATCCCGCAGGACGGGCGCATCCGGGAGACTTTCGGCGAGAAGATCATCGACTTTCGCGTCTCGACGTTGCCGCTGCAGGACGCTGAGAAGGTCGTCATGCGCATCCTGGATACCACGAAAGGCGTCCCGGCTCTCGAACAGCTCGGTTTCCGCAAACATTATGTCGACATCATCAAGGAGGATATCCGCAAACCGCACGGCATCTTCCTGATCACTGGTCCGACCGGTTCCGGCAAATCCACCACGCTCTTCACCATCCTGAACATGCGCAACGACGAGGTGGTGAACATCTCGACTCTCGAGGATCCGGTCGAGTACACCATCCGGGGCGTCAACCAGTCGCAGATCCGCGCTGAGGTCGGCTTCACTTTCGCTTCCGGCCTGCGAGCTCTCTTGCGCCAGGATCCGAACATCATCATGGTCGGCGAGATCCGCGACGTGGAGACGGGGGAGTTGGCCGTCCACGCGGCTTTGACCGGCCACCTGATTTTCTCGACCCTGCACACGAACGATGCTTTGGGCGTGGTGCCGCGCCTCATCGACATGCATATCGAACCATTCCTGCTGGCCGCGACCCTCAACATGGCCATCGCGCAGCGTCTGGCCCGGAAGATCTGCGAACGCTGCAAGGGCCAGGTCAACGTGCCGCCCGAAGTGGAGGCGGGCCTGCGCAAGGAGATTCTGGAGATCCCGGACATTCATCGCGCTCACATCGACCTTTCGGCTCCCAAGCTCACGTTCTATAAAGGAAGAGGCTGTCTGCGCTGCAACGACACCGGTTATAGCGGTCGCGTGGCGGTGGCCGAACTCATCCGTTTCAACGATGATTTCCGCCAGCTGATCACCCAGGGTTTCCCCATCGACAAGGTCCAGGAAGAGATCAAGAAACAGAAGCTGATGAATATCCGCCAGGACGCCATATTGAAAGCTTTGGAGGGCTCGACTACAATTGAAGAGGTGATGAGGATATCATCAGTTAAATGAAGATCGTAAATTTTCGGGAATAACCAACCGCCTATGCCAGACGAAGCCAAGAAGATCAAGGTCCTGATCGTTGATGACGACGCGTTCCTTTCGGGTATTTATGCCACCAAGCTGGAACTCGACGGTTTTGCCGTCGTGTCGGCCCGGGACGGGGACGAGGGCATCAAAGCCGCCCTGAAAGAGTTGCCGGACCTGATCCTGCTAGACGTGCTCATGCCCAAATTGGACGGTTTCGAGGTCCTGAAGCGGCTGAAGGCCGAAGAAACGACCAAGAACATCCCGGTCATCATGTTGACGAATCTGGGCCAGAAAGAAGACGTGGAGAAGGGTCTTCAGGAAGGCGCGGCCGATTATCTGATCAAAGCTCATTTCGTGCCGGCCGAGGCCGTGGCCAAGATCAAGAAGGTTCTCAAGATGGCCTAAAAAGGGAGCGGTCGGGGGCGTTTTTGCGGCCCGGCCAGCGACATCGAAGTTCATGCCGCGTTTCAAATATCGGGCCAACGATCAAATGGGACAGACCAAAGTCGGCTTCGTGGAAGCCGATAATTTGGAGATCGCCACCGATACTTTGAAAGACAAGGATCTCACGGTGGTTTCGATCGAACAGGAGGCCGGCGGCGGTCTCCTGGCTTTTGAGATCCCGTTCTTCAACAAGATCCCGATCAAGGACATCGTCATTTTTTCCCGCCAGTTCTCGGTGCTCATGGGCGCCAAAATGCCGATCGTGACCTCGCTCAAGACGATGATCCGGCAGACGCAGAACAAGCGCCTGCAGAAGATGATCGTCTCCATCGCCGACGAGGTCGAATCCGGCACGTCGCTGTCCATGGCAATGGCCAAGTATCCGGATGCGTTCAGCAATTTTTTCGTGAACATGATCAGGTCCGGCGAGACGACCGGCCGCCTCGAGGATGTCATGAATTATCTCGCGGACCAGATGGAGAAGGATTACGATCTGATGTCCAAGATCAAAGGCGCGATGACCTACCCGATCTTCATCATCATCGGTCTCGTGATCGTCGGCTTCATCATGCTGACCTTCGTGGTCCCGAAATTGACCGTCGTGCTGTCGGAATCCGGCGCCGCCCTGCCTTTGCCGACGCGCATGCTCATCTTCGTCAGCGGTTTCGCCAAACAATACGTCATCCAGATCGTCGTCACCGTGGTCCTGGGCCTCGCGGGCCTGATGTGGTGGATCAAGACGCCGAACGGCAAGCGCCACTGGGACGGGTTCATCCTGTATCTTCCGGTCTTCGGAGTGATGCTTCAGCGCATCTATCTGGTGCGCTTCACCCAGAGTCTTTCCACCCTGCTCGCCGGCGGCGTCGACATTCCCGGCAGTCTGGATGTTTGCGCCGATATCGTCGGCAACGCCAAATATCGCGAGCAGATCCTGGCCACGAAAAAAGAGGTGATGGACGGCAATTCGATCACCATGGTCTTCGCCAAAGAGCGGACCATTCCGACCATGGTCTCGCAGATGATGGCTGTGGGCGAGGAGACCGGGCGGCTGAATGACGTGCTCGAAAAGCTCACTTCTTTCTATTCTCGTGAATTGCAGAATCTCGTTTCCACGCTGGTTTCGGCCATCGAGCCGCTGATCATGATGGTCATGGGCGCGGCCGTCGGCGTCATGGTCGCGGCGATCATCATGCCGATGTACAGTTTAGCCACGCAGTTTTAGCGTTCGCTTGGCCAAATAAGCGGAAATTGATTGTAGCCTGCGCGCATAGATGATATAATATATGTGCGTATTTTTGTGGATAAGCCCACAATGATACGGCCCTGATATCAGGGGTTATCTTTAACACGAGGGGGGGTGTAACTATGAACAACAAGAAAGGTTTCACACTGATCGAACTGCTCGTCGTCATCGCCATCATTGGTTTGCTGTCGACCCTCGCCGTCGTCGCCTTGAACAGCGCCCGGCAGAAGTCGCGCGATTCGAAGCGCGTTGCCGATACCAAGCAGGTTCAGACAGCCCTCGAGCTGTACTTCGCCGATCTTAACGGCTATCCGCTGCCGCCGACCGGCGAGTCGCTCCTCGGTACGGATACCAACATGAAGGCGATCTGCAGCGATAACGCGTGTGCGGCCGCGGGCGATTGCGGTTTCAAATCCGTTTGCGCCGGCACCGACACCGTCTATATGGGCCTTGTCCCGAGCGCTCCGACGCCTCAGGATGGGGACTGCACTGTGGACAACAATCCGTACGTGTACGCTAGCACTGACGGGACTTCTTACTCCATCGCGTTCTGCCTTGGCAACAAGGTTGGCGGTTTGGGTAGCGGCGTCCGGACGGCTGATCCGACCGGTATCCGTTAAAGTTCCTAGGTTCTCGATGGTCTTTCGGGATCGTCTTGGACCAAGCTGAATTCAGCAAGCAAAAACCCTCCGTTCAAAACGGAGGGTTTTTGTCTCCGGACCTATTTTAAACCGGTTGATGGTGCTATTATTAAGGCCTATGAGCATCGCCGAACAGGTCTTCATTTTCTTCTTTGGCGCGGTGATCGGCAGTTTTTTGAATGCCGTGATCTGGCGTCTGCGGACGAGAGAAAGTTTCATCGTCGGACGATCGTATTGTCCGCAGTGTCGCGAGACGCTGGAGGCCGTTGATCTCGTGCCGATCGTGAGCTACCTCATGCTGTGCGGCCGCTGCCGTCATTGCCGCAAGGCCATCGGGCCGCAGTACCTCTGGGTCGAATTGGCCGTAGCGGCCGCTTTCCTGTTGGCCGCCCGGGTCTGGCCGCCCGTCGCCGCGTTCGGAATCTCGCACCTGCTGTTGGCTTGGTACGCCATCGCTATCCTGACCGTGGTTTTCGTCTATGACCTGCGGTATTTCCTGGTCCTGCGCTCGGTGACCCTGCCGGCCACCGTCATCTTGGCCCTGGGCAACCTGTGGCTCGGCTACCGCTGGAGCCTGCTCGCCATCGGCATGATCGTGGCGGGAGGTTTTTTCTGGCTCCAGCACACACTGTCCAAGGGGCGCTGGGTCGGAGGCGGGGACATGTACATCGGCTTGCTCATGGGCGCTATCCTGGGCTGGCCCATGGTGCTCGTGGCGCTGCTTCTGGCTTATGTTTCCGGCGCCGCCGTCGGCCTCGTCCTGCTCGCCGCCAAGCGCAAACAACTCAAGAGCCAATTGCCTTTCGGGCCGTTTCTCGCCGCCGCGACGCTGGTCACCTTGCTTTACGGCCAGCCGCTGGTTGATTGGTATCTCGGCCTGCTGCTATGAACGACCGGTCCGGTTTCACTCTTGTAGAAATGCTGGTGTCACTCGCGATCTTTGCGGTGATCACCGGTTTCGTGATGGCGAATCTGCGCGTCGGCGGCCAGGGCGATGAATTGCGCCTGTCGAGCCAGCTCGTGGCGAGTTCAGTCCGTCGGATCCAGACCATGGCTGTGGCCGGGCAGACGGTTTCTTATTGCCGCAAGGACGGCGAATCGACCGGAACGCGGCTGTGCCCGTCGGGCGCGAGCGCGGAGTGCCTGGAAGGTTCCTGCGTCAAAGAGGTTCCGCCGGGCGGTTACGGCATCCGGCTTTCGACCGTCGCCGGGTCCGAGCGCGTCATCATCACTTTCGCCGATCTGGATCGCGACTACGGTTTTGACGACGGCGAAGAGATCCGGCGCGAGCCGGTGTCGTCGGGAGCGCTCGTCGGCGTCAGCGCGCTGGCGCCGGAGGCTGGCGGAAACCTGGATATCGTCTTTGCGCCCAACGCCACGACCGTTTATTTCAACCAGACCGTGGAAACGGCCATCGCCACCGTCACCCTGCGCCACAGCCAGACGGGCGCGACCAAGCGGGTCTTCATCAACAGCTTGTCCGGACAGATAAGCGCCGAATGATCATTATGTTCGACCTGCGCAGGATGACCGCAAAGGGAAAGACGCCGTTCCGGCGCCGCGGTTTCGGCCAGAGCATGATCGAGGCCATCATCGCGAGCGGCATCATCGCGACCGCCGTGTCGTCCTCGCTGACCCTGGTTTCGGCGTCGGTGAGTGCGGAAAAAGAAAGCGAGTCCGGCATCATCGCCGCCAATCTGGCGCGCGAGGGGATCGAGATCGCGCGCATGGTTCGGGACTCCAACTGGCTGGCCGGGGAAGAATGGAGCCTTGGGCTCGCGGGAGCGGCGGCCGATCGGACGGCGATCCCGGCTTTTTCGCCCGCTGATCGCCGCTGGTCGCTGGATTACGGAGCGGTCGTCGCGATCGAAGACGACGCCGCCCAGGTCTATCGTTATGTTTCCAATTCCGCCGAGCCGGCGGCGACGGTCGGACTTTATGTCCAGGCGGCGGAACAGCCCGCCGGGACCGTCGTCTCGCCGTTTCGCCGGCTCGTGACCACGGATGTCCTGTGCGACGTCGCGGGGATGGTGACGATCCTGGAATCCGGCGTCGTTTGCGCCGGCGAAGAGATCGGCGTCCGGGTCAGGTCCCGGGTCCAGTGGCTGTCGAGCAGCCGGCCCCGGCGGCTCGAGATCGTCGAGCAGATGTATAACTGGCGCTGAACATGGATCATGGCAGACACCAACGTCCGGCGGCGGCGCGCGGCTTCACCTTGATGGAGATGCTGGTCGTTTTGGGCATCTTCTCCACGGTGGTCATTTCGGCGACGGATATCTTCATGATGTCGAGCCGCTCGCAGCGGAAGGTCGTGGCGCTCGAGCGGGCCCAGGCCGACGCCCGGTTCACCATGGAGACAATCTCGCGCGTGGTGCGGACCGGGCAGATCGATTACGCGGAGATGGATCTGTCGGCGTCCGGTCCGGTGGAGGCCCTGGCGCTGATCGACAGCCTCGGACGCAAGATCAGGTTTTTTTCGAGTACCGAGAATTGCGCCGATCCCGTGAGCAGTCCGTGCCTGCGCCTCGCGGTCGACGGCGGCGAACCGGTGACCGCGACGCCCCAGGGAGTGATCCTGCGCAATCTCAGATTTTACGTCATGCCCGATGTCGATCCGTCGGTCTTCAACAGTGTTTCCGGCAGGTTCGAAGCCGATGTGCAGCCTCACGTCACGGTCGTGCTGGTGCTCGAGAGCGCCGGCCAGGATCCGCGCGAACGCTCGATCGTCTATCTGCAGACGACCACGGAAAGCCGCGGTTACGGACGCTGATAAAATATGGCCAGACCGATTTTAAAATCAAACCGGCGCGAAGATACCCGCGGGACAGTGCTCCTGCTGGCGCTCTTAGTGCTGTCCTCGGTCGTGATCACGTCGACCGGACTGAGTTCGCTCATTTTGAGTTCGCTGCAGCAGACCCGGGCCATCGATTCTTCGATCGTCGCTTATTATGCCGCCGAAAGCGCGGCCGAACAGGCTCTTTACGCCCTGCGCCGTGGTCCGGATCTGGGAGAAGGTTGGGCCGCGACCCTGACCTCGACGGAGCCGCAGGCGCTCGGCAACGGCGCCACCTGGACCCGGCGCGTGTCTTCGACCGAACGTTCCATCGACGCGACGATCGCCCAGGATTCGTTCCTGGAGGTCGCGCTCTATGATCCGGATGACGAGAGTCGGAGCCTGGCCGAGCGGGCGGCGCGCGTTGAGATCAGTTGGACCTTCGACGAGGATTGCGCCGAGACTCCGTGTCCGGGATTGACCGCTTCCGTTCTGGAGTGGATCCCGGGTACGCCCAACTGGAGCGGCCGCGCGGTCGAGACCCAGCGTTTTCTGGGCGTTGCCGGGACCAAGACGGGTGCGGCGAGCATCGCGTTCGATCCGGACACGCTGGATCGGCTGCGCAAGGTGCGTTTGCGGGCCGAGTACGGCAAACTGAAGAACGTCCAGATCCAGGCTTTCGCGCTCGACGGTTCGGTGGTCCCGCTGCCGGGGCGGATCCGCATCGACGCTTGGGGACAATACAACGAGACGCAACAGCATCTGACCATTAGGTTGCCGCGGCGCACCCCGCTTCTGGGGCTTTATGATTTCGCCATCTTCAGCGAGTGTTCGATCGTCAAAGGTTATCCGATCAGCTGCCCGTGAACCGGGACGTATCCGCATTATGACCAGAACCGAGGCCAAGAAGCGCATCAAGAAATTGCGCGAGACCATCGATCACCACCGTTATCTCTATCATGTGCTTGACCGCCAGGAGATCCCGGAGGCGGCTTTGGATTCGCTGAAACACGAATTGTGGCAATTGGAGCAGGATTATCCCGAGCTCATCACCGCCGATTCGCCGACGCAGAGAGTCGGCGGCAAAGCCTTGGCCCGATTCCGCAAGATCATCCACGAGACGCCGATGCTGTCGATCGAGGATGTCTTCGCTTTCGAGGAGCTCGAGGCTTGGCGCGGGCGGTTGGCCAAACTGACGGCCGACCCGCTCGACCGTTTCTATACCGAGATCAAGATGGACGGCCTGGCGGTCTCGCTGGTCTACGAGAACGGGGCTTTGGCGTCCGGAGCCACGCGCGGCGACGGTCGGGTCGGCGAAGATATCCTGGCGAATCTGAAGACCATCGAGGCTGTGCCGCTCGTCCTGCGCCGGCCGACGGCGGGGGAGATCGACGCCTTCATCAGCCGTTTCCGCGGCGAGGTTGATGAGCGGCGATTGCACGGTCTGGCCGCTGGACCGATGGGACGGATCGAGGTGCGCGGCGAGGCGTTCATGACCAAGGCAGTGCTCGCCGATCTGAATCTGATCCAGGAAAAGGCCGGCGAACCAGTTTTCGCCAACCCCCGCAACGCCGCCGCCGGCAGCCTGCGCCAGCTCGACCCCGGCGTGACCGCGTCGCGGCGCCTGGATTTCTTCGGCTATGCGCTGCTCGGAGACCTGGGGACGACGACCCATGAGCAGGCCCACGAGCTGATGCGGCTCCTCGGCGTCAAGACCAATCCGCTGTGCTTCCTGGCCCGGTCCCTGGCCGAGATCCGCGATTTCCATGAGAAGATCTATCGCCAGCGCGACCGGCTGCCTTACTGGACCGATGGCATCGTCGTGGTCGTGAACCGGGATGATGTTTTCCGCGACCTCGGAGTCATCGGCAAGGCGCCGCGCGGCATCGCCGCTTTCAAATTTCCGGCCGAGCAGGTCACGACCGTCGTCGAGGATATTCGGGTCCAGGTCGGACGGACCGGCGCCCTGACTCCGGTCGCCGTGATGCGCCCGGTGCGGGTGGCCGGGACCACGGTCACGCACGCGACGCTGCACAATCAGGACGAGATCGACCGGCTCGGGATCAGGATCGGCGACACGGTCGTACTCGAGAAGGCCGGCGATATCATCCCGCGCATCATCAAGGTCATCACGGAGCTGCGCACCGGCAAGGAAAAGAAGTTCCGCTTGCCGGACCGTTGTCCGATCTGCGGCTCCCGCGTCGAACGGCGCGAGGGCGAGGTCGCGTATTATTGCACCAGCCGCGATTGTTTCGCCCAGAATCTCCGCCGCCTCGCGCATTTCGCTTCCAAGAAAGCCGCGGATATTCCCGGGCTGGGCTGGAAGATCGTCGAGCGCCTGCTCGAGGAAGGACTGATCCGCGATGCCGCCGATCTTTACGCGTTGCGCGCCGCTGATCTCGCCGGACTCGAACATTTCGCCGAGGTGTCAGCTGGCAAACTGGTCGCCGCCATCGCGTCGCGCCGGCGGCTGCCGCTCGACCGGTTCATCTACGCGCTCGGGATCCGCCATGTCGGCGAGGAGACCGCCCGAGACCTGGCGCAACAGCTGAAGACGTTCGATCGTTTCCTCGCGGCTCCGGAAGCTGAACTGGCCGCGATCCCGAACATCGGTCCGGTGGTCGCGGCGAGCATCCGCGAGTTCCTGTCCGATCGGGCGAACCGCGATCTGATCGCGAAACTGCTCCTGGCCGTGACCGTGGAGCGGGCGAAATCAGCGGCCGGCCAACTCGCCGGACAGACGTTCGTGCTCACCGGCACTTTGAATTCCCTGAGCCGCGACGAGGCCCAGCGGCGGCTCCGCGAGCTCGGCGCGACCGTCTCCGGGTCGGTCAGCAAGAAGACCACGTATGTCGTCGTCGGAGCTGATCCCGGCTCCAAAGCCGCCCAGGCCGAGAAATTAGGCGTCCCGAGGTTGAACGAAGATGAATTTTCAGCTATTTTAAATAGAACCAGGATCAGTTAGCGCGCTTGTCTTATGAAGCTCACGGCCGTCCAGGTCGAACATATCGCGAAACTCGCCCGGCTCCAGCTCGGCGGCCAGGAAGCGGAGCGTTTCAGCCGCCAGCTTTCGGATATTTTGGAATATGTCGAAGTGCTGGCCCGGGCCGATATCGCCGGGGTCGAGCCTTTGGCGCATGTCGTTCCGGTCGTGAACGTGCTGCGGCCCGACGAGTTGGCGGTTGCGGACGAAGCCGTCCGCCGCCGGCTGATCGAAGCATTTCCCGAACGCGAAGGCGATCTGCTCAAGGTCCAAGCTGTTTTTGATCAGCAGCAAATATGAAGAGACCGGAATTGAGTTCCGCCGCCGATCTGGCCGCGCGGTTGAAAGAACGCAAGATCAGCAGCACCGAGGCGGTGCGGGCTTGTCTTGAGATCGCCGAGGCCGGGCAAAAGACCACCAACGCCTACATCACGCTGTGCTCCGAAGACGCGCTGGCCGCGGCGGCTGAGTCGGACAAACGTTTCGCCCAGGGCGCGCCGCTCTCCGGACTCGACGGCATCCCGGTCGCGATCAAGGACAATATTCTCGTGGCCGGCCAGCGGGCCACGGCCGGTTCGGCGATCCTGAAAGACTATGCGGCCGCTTATGACGCCACGGTCATCGGAAAGCTCAAAGCCGCGGGCGCGGTCATCATCGGCAAGACCAACATGGACGAGTTCGCCATGGGTTCGTCGACCGAGTCGTCGCATTTCGGACCCACGCGGAATCCGCGGGCTCTGGGCAAGATCCCGGGCGGTTCCTCCGGCGGTTCGGCGGCGGCCGTGGCCGAAGGCTCGGCGCTGCTGGCGCTGGGTTCGGACACCGGCGGTTCGATCCGCCAACCGGCGGCGATGTGCGGCGTCGTCGGCCTGAAGCCGACCTATGGCCGCGTTTCCCGTTATGGCCTCATGGCCATGGCTTCCAGTCTTGATCAGATCGGTCCGTTCGCCAACACTGTTGCCGATGCCGCGCTGCTGCTCGCGGCCATCGAAGGCCGCGATCCGCATGACTCGACCAGCGTCGTCCTGAAGCCGGAGGCGTTATTGCCGCCGGAGATCACCGCCGACGTCAAAGGCCTGAAGATCGGACTGCCCAAAGAATATTTCGTCTCGGGCATGGATCCGGAGGTCGAAAGCGCCGTGAGAAAAGCCATCGAGGTCCTCAAAGAACGCGGCGCAGAGATCCGCGAGGTCAGCCTGCCGCACGCGGATTACGCGCTCGCGGTCTATTACATCCTCATGCCCTGCGAAGTCAGCGCCAATCTGGCCCGCTTTGACGGCATGCGCTACGGGCTGCGCGCGGCCGGCCCGACGCTCGAAGAGACCTATCGTGCCACTCGCGGCCAGGGCTTCGGCCAGGAAGTGCGGCGCCGCATCATGTTCGGTACTTACGCGCTTTCCTCGGGTTATTACGACGCTTACTATCTGCGCGCTCAGAAGGTCCGCCAGCTGATCCTGCGCGATTTCGAGAAGGTTTTCGCCGAGGTTGATTGTCTCCTGACGCCGACCTCGCCCATTCCGGCGTGGGACCTGGGCGCCAAGACCGACGATCCGCTGTCGATGTATCTGGCTGATGTCTACACCGTCTCGGTCAATGTCGCCGGCCTGCCGGCGGTGAGCGTGCCTTGCGGCAACACCGCGGCCGGCCTGCCCGTCGGCCTGCAGATCATCGGCCGGCATTTCGACGAGGCGACCGTGCTCCGGGCCGCGCGGGCGTATGAGGCAGCCACGGCCATCAAATGATCGATCAATTCGTTATTAATCGTTACCAAACCTTATGTCAGTCTCTCCGAACAGGGTTCAGAAAGGCCGCCGCGGCATCGCCGGCGGGCGGCGTCTTCGTTCCAATGGTCCGGCAACAGCCGGCGCCCACAGCGCTGTCTGTCCGGATTGCCGGGCGGTCTATTCCAACAAGCAGTGGTACTCGCAGTTCCGCGCTCCGGCCGGGATCAGTGTTTCGAAGCTGCCCGAGATGTTGTGCAGCGAATGCAAACTCAAGAGACAGAAGCGCGGCGATTACGCCGGCGAGGTCATGATTGAGGGTGTCAAAGACAAGGCTTTGCTCGCGGAGATCGTCCAGCTCGTCGAGAACGTCGGCCGGCGCGCCGCGTCGCGCGATCCCGAAGAGCGCATCGTCAAGATCGAGAAGTCGGCCGGCAAACTGCGCGTCTTGACCTCGGAGAACCAGCTCGCGGTCTCCATCGGCAAACAGCTGGACAGCGCCCGGAAAGGCGGCCGCCTGAGCATCATCTGGTCCAAAGGCGATAAATTGGTCCGGGTCCGCTGGCAGGCCGGCATCTAAGATCCTATGACCCTGACCATCGACTTCATTTCGGTCTGGCGCTACCTGCCGGGCATCCTTTTCGCCGTGGTCGGTATTTTCCTGTTCGTGATGATCGTCGGCAAGGTCAGGAATTTCATCGCCTCGCACCGTTTCGAACGCAATGATCTGGAGGCGATGCGCCGGCGCTGGCGGGAGATCGTCGTCCTGCTCAAGGCGCCGGGCGAAGTGAGCCACAAACTCGCCATCATCGAGGCCGACAAACTGCTCGATCAGGCCCTGAAGTCGCTCGCCATGCCCGGCGAGACCCTGGGCGAGCGCCTGAAATTCGTCTGCTACAAGCATCCGGAACTGAAAGAGGTCTGGTGGGCGCACAGGATCCGCAATCAGCTCGTCCACGAAGCCACTTATCATCTGGACGGCGGCCTGGCCTATAAGGCCGTCAAACAGTACGGGCGGGCCTTGAGGCGGCTCGGCGCCATCTGACCCTGATCTGATCCCGCGAGGGCGAAACCCGAATGATCCCGTATTTTGATCGAACTAATTTTGCCGTCGGCCCGCTGACCATCCAGGTCTGGGGCTTGTTCGTGGCCGCCGGCATCGCCGCGGCGCTGGCTCTGATCTATCGTTTGGCCGGTCGCTATAAATTGGACCGCGGTTTCGCGCTCGACCTCGCCGCCTGGATGCTGCTCGGCGGACTGCTCGGCGGGCGGCTGCTTTATCTGCTCGCTTACGATCCGTTGGCTTGGTTCGCTGATCCGCTGCTGGCGGTCCGCGTTTGGCAGGGCGGCATGTCGATCTACGGCGGCTTCCTTGGCGGCGCCCTGGCCGGCTGGTGGTACTGCCGCCGGCACCGGGTCGCGTTCCTGCCTTACGCCCATCTGATCGCTTTCGCTCTGCCGCTCGGCTGCGCGATCGGCCGGATCGGCTGCTTCCTGATCCACGACCATCCCGGGATCCGCTCGGCGTCGTTCCTGGCCGTGGCTTATCCCGGCGGCGGTCGCCTCGACCACGGGTTGCTGCTGGCGCTCCTGAATCTCGGGATCTTCCTGTTTTTCCTGGCGCGCAGCCGCTCGCGATCCGGATCAGCGGAGCCGTGGCTGTTCTGGTATCTGGCGATCTACGGCGCCACGCGGTTCGGCTTGGATTTTCTGCGCGTCTGGGATCTGCCGCAGTCCGACGCGCGTCTCTGGTTCCTGACACCCGCCCAATATCTGTCCCTGGCAGCCTGCGTCAGCGGCGTCATCGCACTGAGACGGGTCTTGCCGCGGATCGGGATCGCGGCTCCTGAAGCCGCGGCCGCATCTTCACGCACATGAACATCTTTCCGTTTCGCCGCTACAAAGAAGATTTCCTGGTGACGATATTGCGTTTTGCCGTCGGTAGCGTCTTTCTGTGGTTCGGCCTGGACAAGTGGGTTCATCCCGGAGCCTGGCAGGCCTGGTTCGATCTGTGGATCTGGCCGATCACCCTGCTTGGTCCGAGTCTGGTCATGTTCAGCATCGGTTCCCTGGAGTTGGCCATGGGTTTCTTTTTCCTGTCCGGACGGAGGCCGCGGGTCATCGCGGCGGCTGCGGCCATCTACCTGATCCTCATCTGTCTGTTCGCCGGCGTCAGCGACGCGACTGTCCGTGATGCTGGTCTCATCGGCGGTTGTCTGGCGCTGTTCGTTTCGGCCAATCAACGCTCGAAGCAGCCGGTCAGCCAGAATTGGATCGCCGCCCTGACTACGACTTATATCTTGTATCTGTTCGCGGTCGGCGTGCTGTTCCTGCGGCACGGACCTTAAGCTCGGCTGATGGCCTTGTCTGCCGTTTTTCGGGCACGCGAGTTGAAAGAATAGGGGAGAAGCGTATAATATCCCCACGAACAATTTTTGACGTCTCGACCAGCACCTTTGGAGGGGTCGCATAGTGGTCGAGTGCGCTCGCTTGGAAAGCGAGTATACCGCAAGGTATCGAGGGTTCGAATCCCTCCCCCTCCGCCAAGAACTGCCTTCCGCCTTTCAGGCGGAAGGCGGTTCTTTATATAAGAGGGATTCGAAGGGTACAGACGCGGCGTGCCTGGTATGGCACGCAGCGGATGACCCGGGGTGCGACGCAAGCTAGCGAGTGTCGCACGGGCGGCAAGGGCCGCCCGGGGTTTTGCAAGCGATCTCTAATCCTACGCGAGCGAAACCGGAGGAACCGCAGTCCGCGATGTGAATCACGGACAAAGTGGGGGAGCAGAAATCCCTCCCCCTACAGGCAGTGCTTCATTTTAATAGGGAGCTGCTGAGTTTGGGTCTGGGCCCCGGCTTCTGAAGGCCCCTGAAAGGGTATTGGCTTCATAGGAAGACAAGGGATGCTGGATAACTCAAAGGAAGTCCAGGCTGATCCTGCCCGTTGTTGCCCTAAAACGGTCATTTATTGTTTCTGTAATTTTCGATCCGGGATTGAATATATGACATCGTTTGGTCGGGGGTATGGGTGTTGACGCGTCCGAGCACAACTGATAACCTATACCATAGGTTGGGGTATCCTCCACAACATTAATCATCAGACCTATGATCGAACCATACGCCGGTCAGGTGAAAAAAGGCCTGCAAAAAGCCAGCGGCCAGCTGGACACCGTCATTAAGATGGCGGAAGCCGATCGTTATTGCATGGACATCATCCAGCAGAACAACGCCGTGATCGGCATCCTGCAGCAGGCCAACAACCTGATCCTCGAAAGTCATCTTCGCACGTGCGGCGTCGCCTTGGCGTCGAAGAGCAAGGGTGAACGCGACCGGTTCATCAAGGAAATATTGCGCGTCTGCAACGTTTGGCGCAAGAAATGATCCTGTGTCCTCCAGTCATCGACTAGCGCTGAAGTTCGTCGCGGCCGCCGTCATCCTGGGCGGCAATTGTTTAGTCTGCCCGACGATGGGCCCGATAGCTTTCGCCGCCGAAGATCATTCGTTACCGGCGGTCGATGAATGCGCGGATGAAGCGGTTGCTTCGGACGCGTCCGTCGACGTTCCGATGGTACCGGATGCGGCAAGCGCAATCATGGTCGGATCGCAGTATCCGCCGGCTTCGGAATGTCCGATGGGCGGCGACTCCGACGGCCACAATATGACCGGTTACGCGAACGTCGAGTCACGGTCCGGCGGGACCTTTACGATCACCCCGCCTCCTGCCGCCGCGGCCGCGTCCCCGCCAGCGTCGCTTTTGAGCAACGAGTCCGATCCTTCCGGCCAAAAAGTTCATTTTGATCGCGCTCCGAAGCTCACCGGCACGACCATCAAGAACGAATAGCTTCATAGTTCAGGTTCAGTTCGTCCTCATTCAATACCTGAGACTATGAAGCATTTTGTTATACCAATTAAAGGAATGCATTGTCGCTCCTGCGAACTGTTGCTCGAGGATAAGATTGGGCAAGTTCAGGGGGTCGATCATGTCAAAGTCGATTATCGGAAAGGCGAGGCATCGATCCGTCATGGCGCCGACATACCGAGCCGTGAGGAAATCATCCGGGCGGTCAAGGAAAGCGGTTATGAGATCGGTAGTTCCGGACCGTTGCCCTGGATTTCCGACAACCACGAGGATTACCGCAATATAGGCAAGGCTGTCCTGATCGTCGGCGTACTCTATTTCGCCGTTCGCGCCCTGGGGTCCCTGGGATTCAGCGTCGACACGAAGAACGTCTCTCTGGCCATGGCTCTGGTCGTGGGTCTTATCGCTGGCATCTCCACCTGCATGGCTCTGGTCGGCGGCCTCATCCTGGGACTGTCCGCGAGCCACGCCGAAAGTCATCCGGAAGCCACCGCCTGGGAGAAATTCCGGCCGCACCTCTACTTCAACGCGGGACGCGTGTCCGGCTACGCCTTCTTCGGCGGCCTGCTCGGGGCGGCCGGCAGCGTCTTCAAGCTCTCGAACGGCCTGCTGTCGGTCCTGACTTTGGCGGTCGGCGCCGTCATGATCGTCATGGGGCTGAAATTGTCCGGCCTGTCGCCACGGCTCAAGGAGGGCGGACCGATGCTGCCTTCCTGGATCGGCCGCCGACTCGGTCTGAACCACCACAACAAGGAGTACAGCCATTCATCGGCGCTGGTCACCGGGGCCCTGACCTTCTTCCTGCCCTGCGGCTTCACTCAGGCCACGCAGCTCTACGCCGTCAGCACCGGCAGTTTCTGGCGCGGCGGCGCGGTGATGGCTCTATTCGCGCTGGGTACCGCGCCGGCCCTGCTCGGCATCGGCGGACTGACCTCGGTCATCAAAGGGGCCGCGGCCAAGTTGTTCTACGCGGTCGTCGGTCTCGCCGTGCTGATCTTCGGAGTGCTCAATTTCGGCAATGGCCTGGCGCTCGCCGGTTTCGATCCTGCCGCGGCGCAGCTGAAACGACCCGCGACCGCCGCGACCGAACAGAACGGGGTCCAGACCGTGCGCATGACCCAGAAGGCCGGCGGCTACGCGCCCAACGTTTTTTCGGTCCGGAAAGGCGTGCCGGTCAGGTGGATCATCACTTCGGAAACTGAACTATCCTGCGCGGCCTCGATCTCGATGCCGGCGTTCAAGATCTCCCGGCAGCTGAGGAAGGGGGAGAACATCATCGAATTCACGCCGACCAGCGCCGGCGACATCCCGTTCTCCTGCAGCATGGGCATGTATCGGGGCGTCTTCAATGTCACGGACGGGGCCTCGAACGGTGCGACGGCGGCCGGTCCGACGGCTGTGTCACCGGCGCCGCCGCCCGTTTCGGGCAGTTCCTGCGGCGGAGGCGGCTGCGGCTGCGGCGGTGGCGCACAGCCCAAGGCTCCGGTCACCGGTTCGGTCAAAACCGACGCCGGGGTGCAGCGGATCGACGCGCGCGATAATTACGGCCTGTCCCCGAACGAATTCACCGTCAAGGCCGGCCAGCCGGTCGAGTGGACTATCACGCCGGACGCGCCGCCCGCCGGCTGCATGGTCGCTTTCGTGAATCGGGATCTCGGCATCGGCGTCCGCGAAAATTATCCCGACCCGACGGTCATCGAGTTCATTCCGACCGAACCCGGCGACTACGACGTCACCTGCGCCATGGGCATGTGGCGGGCCACGATCCATGTCGAATAATGGCCTCGATGAATCTAATATCCATATGTATCAACAGCAATTCACCGTCACCAACATTAAATGCTCGGCCTGCTCCAAAATGATCAACCTGCTTCTCATGAAAATGAGCGGGGTCATACAGGTGTTGACCGACGAGTCCAGCGGCCTGATCAAGGTCACCGCCGGACAGCCGGTCGCCCTCGCAGACATCCGCGCCAAACTCGCGGAGAAGGGTTATCAGGTCCGCGAGGCTTAAAGATATGACCATTGATCTCAAACTCAGCGGCCTGCACTGCAGCTCCTGCGAGACCCTGATCCGCGAGGCGTTGAGCGGCTTGGCCGGGGTTCGCGGCGTCAGTGTCGACGCGTCCACTGGCGAGTGTCGCGTCGAAGCCAACGAGGGGACGTCGACCACGGCCATCAAGGCCGCTATCAAGGATCTTGGGTACGGCATCGTCTCGGAGAGCATGACTGCGGGCGTAGCGGTCGCCGCAGCGCCACTGGTTGTTGTTCCCGATCCGGCGGTCGCCGCGGTTCGACCGGAAAGTCCGGCGGACCAGCGCGCGGAGGCGGACGAAGTCAGCCGGGGTGCCAGATTGAAACTCAGTTACGAGACCGTGACCGAAGCCGAGGGCGAAGTGCGCGGCGATGATGCCGGCCGCCCGTATTTCTCCGGCAAGATCACTGCGCGGCGGCAGAGCGCGATCGAATACCCTAAAGGCGCTCCCGAACTCGAAAAATTGGTCGAAAGCCTGGCGCGGGTGCTTCATTCCGGCCTGCTTTTGGACGGCGATCCCGGCCACACCATCGTTGAACCGGCTTCAAAGAGCCGCGAACTTCAAGAAGCGCCGGTTCAGCGGCCGGAAGAGGCCGCGGGCGAGCGCCGGACGACTTTCACGATCAGCGGGATGCACTGCTCGTCCTGCGCCGGCCTCATCGAACGGAGCTTACGGAATGAAAAGGGGGTCAAGGAAGCCTACGTCAACTTCGCGGCCGAAAAGGCGCACGTTGTCTTTGACGGGCAGATGACGGACGTCAACGCCCTGGTCGAGCGCATCCGGAAGACCGGCTACCGCGCCCAGGTTGCTGACAAGACCGATCCCGAAGAAGAACGCCGCCGGCGAGCGGCCGAAACCGCCTCTTACCGCAACCGGTTCCTGGTTGGCCTGGTCTTGAGCCTGCCGATGCTCTGGTTCATGCTCTTCGACTTCTTTGCTTGGGTGCCCGGACGCGCCCTCCTGTGGCCATGGGCCGGGCTCGTATCGTTCGTCCTCGCGGCGCCGGTCCAGTTCGTCATCGGTGCAGGCTTCTACCGCGGCATGTGGTCCAGCCTGAAGATGAGGACATTCAACATGGACAGCCTCATCGCCATCGGCACGACGACAGCCTTCGTCTACAGCGTCGTCAACTTCGTCCTCTACGCCCTAGCCAACAACAGCCTGATCGGCCTCGGCGGCGCGAAGATACCGGAACTCTACTTCGAGACGTCGGCGTTCCTCATCACCTTCGTCATGCTGGGCAAATGGCTCGAGACGCGCACCAAGAGCAAGACCTCGGAGGCGCTGAAAAGGCTCATGGGGCTGCAGGCCAAGACGGCGCGAGTCAAGCGCGGCAGCTCGATGGTCGACATCCCGACCGATCAGGTCGTGAAGGGCGACATCGTCATCGTCCGTCCCGGCGAGAAGGTGCCGGTGGACGGCGAGATCGTCTCCGGTTCCTCGGCCGTCGACGAATCGATGATCACCGGCGAGAGCTTGCCGGTGGATAAGGGCGCCGGCGACAAGGTCATCGGCGCCACGATCAACAAGAACGGCAGTTTCGAGTTCCGCGCCACGCGCGTCGGTTCCGAAACGGCTCTGGCGCAGATCATCCAGCTCATCGAACAGGCCCAGGGCTCCAAGGCCCCGATCCAGGCCTTCGCCGACCGCATCTCAGCCCGGTTCGTTCCCATCGTGCTGGTGATCGCCGCGGTCACCTTCGGGGTCTGGCTGCTCCTGGGCGCCAGCCTGTCCTTCGCGCTCATGGCGTTCACGGCGGTGCTCGTCATCGCCTGTCCCTGCGCTTTGGGACTCGCCACGCCTACGGCCATCATGGTCGGCACCGGCAAGGGAGCGGAACATGGCATTCTCATCAAGGGCGGCGAACCGCTCGAGGCGGCCTGCAAGATCAAGGCCGTCATCTTCGATAAGACCGGCACGCTGACCAAGGGCAAACCCGAGGTCACCGAAGTGCTGACGTTCGGAGGTCTGCCGGCGGACGAGGTCGTGTGCATCGCGGCCAGCATCGAGAAGCTGTCCGAACACCCGCTCGCCGAAGCCATCTGCAACTACGCCGAAGAGGAGGCTTACGGAACGGAAGAAGCGGGTGATTTTAAAGCGATCCCCGGACACGGCGTCACGGCCAAGGTCGCCGGCGTTGCTTACTGGTTCGGCAACCGCAAGCTGATGACGGAGATCGTCGGACATGACATCGCGCTGTACGAGCGCAAGATCGCCAGACTGGAGGACCAGGGCAAGACGGTCATGCTGCTCGCCGACGTCAAGGGGGTCGTCGGGGCTTTGGCCGTGGCCGACAAGGTGAAAGAGACCTCGCATGCAGCCGTGGAGAAGCTCCAGAAGATGGGCATCGAGACCTGGATGATCACCGGCGACAACGAGCGGACGGCTCGGTTCATCGCCTCGCAGGTCGGCATCACCTCGGTGCTCGCGGAGGTCCTGCCCGAGGATAAGGCGCGCGAAGTGAAACGTCTACAGGAGGCTGGCAAGAAGGTCGCCATGGTCGGCGACGGCATAAACGACGCGCCGGCGCTGGCCCAGGCCGACCTCGGCATCGCCATGGGCGGCGGCACGGACGTCGCCATGGAGACCGGCGGTATCGTCATCATGAAGAACGATCTGAACGACGTGGTGACGGCCATCGAGCTGTCGCGGGAGACCATGGGCAAGATCCGGCAGAACATGTTCTTTGCCCTGTTCTACAACGTCGTCGGCATCCCGATCGCGGCGCGAGTCTTCGTCGCGCTCGGACTGATCCTTAAACCTGAACTGGCGGGCCTGGCCATGGCCCTAAGTTCGGTCTCGGTCGTCTCCAATTCATTGCTGCTCAAGACTTTCAGGCCGCGGCGGCGCAACTGGTTGTCCTTGGCCGCTCCGGCAGTCATGGTGCTGGTGTTCGGCTTCCTGTTCCTGAAGTTCGCGCAGTTCAGTTCGGCGATGGGCGAGGCGCCGGCCAAGATGCCGGCGGTGGCTGCGGTCCAGGACAAGACCACTGTATCGGTCGGCATGAACGTCGACTCAAAGGCGGAAACGACTCTAAAAGCTGCTGTGCCGGTCATCAGCTACCTGGCCAGACAAAAAGCCAAAATCGGTTTCTCTGAAGGCAGCCCGAAATTATTCGTCGGTATCGACTCCGTGGACCCGGTGGTCATCAAAGCCAAACAAGGTATCGCGGCTCTCAATGACAACGAGATGCTGATCGGCTCCGATGAGGCGGCGATGATGATTGCCGAAAAACTGTTCGCCAAACCCGGCGACGTCGTCAAGAACTTCTTCGGTCTGCCGCAGATCACTGTCGCTGGCATCCTGGAACCGACGGATACTCTGCTCGACAGGTTCCATCTGCTGAATGCCGCGACCTACGCCCGGCTGACCGCCGTCGCGGACCTCCGCTTCGCGGTCGCCGGCAACCAACTCAAGGTCTTCTACCCGATCGCTGCCGGCACCCTGCCCGACAGCTTCGCTGACCGGATCGGCTTTGACAGCTTTGCGCCGCTGAAACTCGGCGGACAATCCTATCAACCGGTCGCCGTCGGCAGCCGCGAGGCCGAGATGATGATTAGTGAAAAACTGTTCACCAAAGTCGGCGATACGCTCGACAACTTCTTCGGCAACCGCGCGGTCATAATCGACATTCTGCCCGCGACCGGCACGATCATGGACGAACTGCATTACGTCTCGGCCGACTTTCGGCTGTAAACACCACATATGAACCCCAACCGTTACCTCAAATTCGCCCTTTCCATCACTTTGGCCGGCACGATGTTCTCCGGCTACTTGGCCGGCACAAGATTCTTCAGCGGCGTCTGCGCGTTCCGGGAAGGCTGCCCGGTCTTCCTGGGTTTTCCAGCCTGTTACTTCGGATTCGCCCTGTTCTCCACGATGTTCGTCTCGACCGCCTACGCCTGGGCGTTCGGGGTTAGGGCCAAATGGCCGGTCGCGGTGAACACTCTCATCGCCAGCCTGGGCGTCATGTTCGCCGGTTCGTTCACTGTCGGCGAGATCGCGACCTGGTTTACCTCGGGTTTTCGCGCCTTCGGACGACTCGGCCTGTCAACCTGTGCTTACGGCCTGGTGTTCTTCATCATTATCCTGGTCGTCTCCCTGTCGGTCAGGTTTGAGTCTGCTGCATCCGGACGGATGACGCGATCCGATATCTAATCTTGCTGACAGATTACAGACCGTCCTGCTAAAGGGCGGTTTTGTAATATATTAGGATATCAACGTCATCTGACCAAGCCGCCGCTGTCGCTACTCAAAGAGCCGGAAATTAGCTAAGATACAGCTATTGAATACCTGACCAAAATTATGGCCCAGACCAAGAGCGGCAATCTTCTCATCAAGGCGGCGGCGTCAGCGGCCATCGCGCTCGCGGTCATCGCGGTCGTCTATTGGTTATCCGGCCGGCAGGTCCTGGCGCCCACAGTCTCGCCAGCGGCCACGGGATCGGGCGTAATCGCGCCACTGCCTCCGAAGCCGGTCTGCGAACTCGGCGAGCCGGATCTGTTCGAGACGGGGTGGCTCAACAATAAAAACGAGGCCGCCGCTGAACCCGGCACCGGCTGGTCGCTGGTCTACAAAAAATTGCGCAAGCCGCTGCAATTCGCGCCGCTCTGTTTCGCTGAGGACAGTCTCTGTCGTTTCGGGGCTGAATTCCAGGCCTGCGACCTGACCCGGCTCGGAGCGGATGATGATGTGCGCATCGAGGGCCATAAGAACGTTGACGGGACCTACGGCGTGGTCAGATTGTTGTTGATCAAAAAGGCGGCCGCGGCCGAACCGGCTCCTTAGGCCACCGCAGATCCGTTATGCGCGAACTCCAAGCGCTCATCTTCGACCTCGACGGCGTCATCACTGACACCGAGCCTTTGCACGCCGAGGCCGAGCACCTGGCCTGTCTGGATTTCGGTTTTGAAGTGCCGCGGTCGGAGTGGCACGCGTTCAAAGGGCTGACCGACGCCGCTATTTTTAGGAAAGCCGTCGCGGAATACGCCGGCCGCGACATCCCGATCGCCGATCTCATCGAGCGCAAGCTGGTGCATTATTTCCGGCTCACGTCGGAGCGACTGCCGCTCGTGCCGGGCGTCGTCGAATTCATCAGGCTCGCCCGTCCGAAGTTCGCCAAGATCGGCCTAGCGACCTCCAGTCTCGCGCCGGTCCAGCGCGCCATTTTCGATGCTTACCGACTCCATGATTATTTCGACGCCGTGGTGACGGCCGAGGACGTGATGCACGGCAAGCCGCACCCCGAACCGTACCTGCTCGCCGCCAAGCGCCTGAAGATCGAACCCGCCGCCTGTCTGGTCATCGAGGATTCGGACAACGGCATCCGCTCGGCCCTGGCCGCCGGCTGCCGCGCCGCTGGGATCACTACCACTTTTCCCAGGGAACGGCTTCTGGAATTGTCGGCCAATCCGGTCGTGGATACTTACCCTGAATTAGCGCAACGGCTGGGGCTGTGAACCGACCGTCAGTTGTCACCGACCGGAGGCTGTGTTAAGTTGCCTGCGGTTCTTTTTTTTGGACCGGAGGTCTGAGATGATCATCCTCATCGACTTGGATGACGTATTGGCTGATTTCGAAGGCGGTTTCCTGGAGCGCTGGCGCCAACGCCACCCGTCGTATCCCTGCATCACTCGCGATCAGCGCACGGTCTTCGGGATGCACAAGCAATATCCATCCTGGTGCCGCGATCCGATCCAGGAGCTGATCCGCGAGCCGGGATTTTTCCTGGGACTCCCGCCGATCGCCGGCGGCCAGGCGGCTGTTCGCGAGATGTTGACGCACGGACACCGGGTCTTCTTCTGCACGGCGCCGATGCCGGGCTGTCCGACCTGCGCGACGGAGAAATTCCAGTGGGTCGGGCAAAACCTGGGACCGGATCTGGTCGGCCGGATCATCCTGACCGGCGATAAGACGTTGGTGCGGGGCGACATTCTCATCGACGACAACCCCGCGATCACCGGCGCTTTGCCGCCCGTGTGGGAGCACGTGATCTTCGATGTTCCTTATAATCGTACCGTGGCCGACAAGCGGCGCTTGGTCCGCTGGGACGATTGGCGGTCCATTATCGGCTGCTGAGAACACCCTAAGGGCGCGAAATCGCGTCCTTTTATTATTCCCCCATAAACCATCAGCTTTAGCTGACGCGTGCATTTAACACATGTCATTCCCGCCCTTCAGAACTCCAGTACTTCAGCACTCCCTGACTCCGTCTCTCCCTGACTCCCGCACTCCAGAACTTTTAGCCTGTTTATTTTGATGTTTGCGCCGGTTTAAGGTAAAATACGGCCAACTCAGAAGCAGGGGAGAAGCGAAGAATACACCTCTCATTACTCCGCCTCTTCGACACTCCGACATTCCACTCCGTCTCTCCAGCACTCCAGCACTCCAGCACTCTCAACCCCCCCCCTCACTCCCGCACTATGAAGACCATCGTCACGCACGTCCGTCCGCATCTCGACGAGGTGGCTGCCATCTGGCTGCTGAAGCGTTTTTTGCCTGAGGAATATCGCGACGCCAAGATCGAGTATGTCGCCGCGAACGAACGCGACAGCAGCGATGGCGCGGCAGCCGACAGGATCAGCGTCGGCGTCGGCAGCGGCGAGTTCGACGAGCACAAGGGCGACGTCGGCGAATGCGCGGCCTCGCTGATCCTGAAACACCTGCGGCAGAGCGGTGTCAAATCAGACGCGCTGGAAACGCGCGGCCTCGACAAACTCATCGACTGGGTCAAGCTGGACGACACTGGACAGCTCCACAAGATTCCGCATCACAGTTTCAGCCTGCACGCCATCCTGGCGTTCCATCGACAGCTCACCGGCAGCGACGAAGCCCTGATGTCGCTGGGACTGACCGTCTGCGATGCGTTGTTCGCGGCCCAGAAGAACGAAGCGGTCCTGGAGGACGACTGGAAGACTCACATCGAATTCGAGTCGATCTACGGTCCGGCGGCGGCCGTGAGCACCTCGGCCCGCGACATCGAGGCTTTCGCCTTTCAGCGCGGCTTCGATCTGATCGTCTACGTCAACAAGGAGCGCAATTACCACAACATCCGTGCTTTCGCCGGGTCGCGCATCGATCTGACGCCGGTCTATCAGCAGATCATGCAGGTCGAACCGGAGGCCAATTGGTATCTGCATCATTCGAAGAAGATGATCATCTGCGGCGGCGATCTGACGAAGAACGTCCGGACCTCGAAATTGACCCTGGAATGGATCGCTGACCTGCTGACGCCGAATTATGTCCGACAACAGCGTTATTGAAGAGATCAAATCCAAGATCGACATCGTCCAGTTGATCTCGGAATACATCCAGCTCCGCAAAGCCGGGGTCAATTTTCGCGCGCCGTGTCCGTTCCATCACGAGCAGGACCCGTCGTTCTACGTCACGCCGGACCGCCAGCGCTGGCACTGTTTCGGCTGCGGCGAGGACGGGGACATCTTCACTTTCGTGATGAAGATCGACGGGGTTGATTTCGTGGAAGCGCTGCGGCATCTGGCCAAGAAAGCCGGCGTGGTCCTGAAGCACGTCGATCTGTCCGAAGACAAGGGCCGCCAGCGCCTGCATGACGCCAACCGCTGGGCGGCGCGTTATTACCACGAGGTGCTGATGCGTTCGCCGCAGGCCGAGCGGGCGCGCGCTTACTGCGCCAAGCGGGAACTGAAAGAAGAGACGCTCGAGGATTTCTTGATTGGCTACTCGCCGGACTCCTGGGACGCCCTGCTGAATTTCCTGCGCAAGAAAGAATTCACTGACGACGAGATCTTCCGGGCCGGGCTCGTCTCCAAGAAAGAGCGCGGCGGCGGTTATTTCGACCGGTTCCGTGGCCGCCTGATGTTCTCGATCACTGACGCCCAGGGCAATCATGTCGGTTTCACCGGCCGCGTCATGCCCGGTCCCGACGGCAAGGACCCGCCCAAAGAAGGCAAGTACGTGAACACCCAGGAGACCGCCGTCTACCGCAAGAGCCGGATCCTCTTCCTGCTCGACAAAGCGAAGTCCGAGATCCGCAAGCAAGGCTTCGCGGTCGTCGTCGAGGGCAACATGGACGCGATCGCTTCGCACCAGGCCGGCGTGAAGAATGTCGTGGCGAGTTCCGGCACGGCTTTCACCGAGGAGCAGTTGGCTCTCTTCAAACACAAGACCGACAAACTGGTGCTGTCTTTCGACATGGACGCGGCCGGCGAGCAGGCCGCGCGGCGGAGCATCGATCTCGCGGTCTCGCACGGTTTCGAGGTCCGCGTGCTGCGTCTGCCGCCCGGGGCCGGCAAGGATCCCGACGACTGCATCCGCAAGGATGTGAAGATGTGGCAGCAGGCCATCGCCGACGCGGCGCCGTTCATGCAGTGGTATCTGGATCTCGCGCGGCAGAGACTGAAACCCGAAGATCCCTACGCCAAGCGCAAGACCTCCGCGGAGATCCTGGCCGAGATCGCCAAATTGCCGTCGGCCGCCGAGCGCGCGCACTGGCTGCGGGAGCTGGCGGAACTCGTGGAAACCCCGGAAGGCGACCTGCGCCGGGAGTTCGAGAAGCTGGCCAAGCCGTCGCCGGCCGGAGCTCAGCCAGCAGCGCCGGTCGCCTTGCCATCGCAGCCCCAGGATCGCGAAGATCTGGTCTCCCGGACCATCTTCGGCGCAGCCTTAAATTGGCCTGATCTGGCGGAAACCGTGTTCGCCGCGGTCAAGCCGGAATTCCTGGCCGCGCCCCTCCGGCAGCTTTACACGGAATACGTCGTCTTCTATAATGAGCAACGGACAGGCGGTCCACAAAATTCGGCCTCGTTATCCCGGTTCGCTGGCAACGGTGATCCAAAAACCGCGGAAACTATCGCTATCATGAAGCTCCTGTCCGAAAAGGAGCTCGGCGATTTTCCGGAAGACCAGCGCAGGGACACGCTCACCGCTTTGATGGGAGAAATCAAACGACTCCACATCGGCCGCCGCCAACGCGAACTTACTGCCGCGATGTCCCGCGCCGAAAAGGCCGGGGATGCCACGAGTATCCAGGATATCCAGCGGCAGCTCAGCGAACTCATGTTGTAGACGCGACATTCCGTCCTTTGAGACGGAAGGCCGGCATTTTTGTCAGGCCAGCGCTCGCCGCACCATTTATGTCCAAGAAGACTGCGACCAAGAAAGCGAAGAAGAAGCCGGCCGCGAAGGCCGCGCCCAAGAAGATCGCCAAGAAACCGCTGAAGAAGATCGTAAAGAGACCGGCCAAACGGCCGGCCAAGAAGATCGCTCCGAAAAAAGGCGCCAAGCCCGCCAAAGGTTCCGGCAAGAAACCGGCGCCGATGGTGCCGATCAAGCGCGCCAAAGCCCTGCCGCCGCCGCCGGAAGTCGTCGACGCGCTCTTGGCCAAGGGCCGCTCGCGCGGTTTCATCACTGAGACCGAACTTTTGCATACGTTCGCCGACCTGGAGGAGTATCTGCCGCTTTATATCGACTTCCTCGACCGGGTCGACGCCATCGGCATGAAGCTCGTGGAGATGAAAGAGGGTCTCCTGGGCCGCCGCGAAGAGCAGGAAAATCTGCTCAATCAGATCCGTTCCACCAAGGAAAAGAAGCGGTTCGATCTCACGGACATCTCCACGGACTCGATCCAGATGTATCTGCGCGAGATCGGCAAGATCCCGCTGCTCACGAGCGAAGAGGAGATCGCGCTCGCCAAACGCAAGGAGCGCAACGACCGCGAGGCCGAGAAGCGCCTGATCGAAGCCAACCTGCGCCTCGTCGTCTCCATCGCCAAGAAATTCGTCGGTAAGTCGCTGTCACTCCTCGACCTCATCCAGGAGGGGAACATCGGCCTCTTCCGCGCCGTGAAGAAATTCGAATACCGCAAAGGCTTCAAGTTCTCGACCTACGCCACCTGGTGGATCCGCCAGGCCATCACCCGCGCCTTAGCCGATCAGTCGCGCACCATCCGCATCCCGGTTCACATGGTCGAGACCATCAACCGCTTCCAACAGATCGAGCGCCAGCTCATCCAAGACCTCGGCCGCGAACCGCTGCCGGAGGAGATTGCCGCCGAGATGGGCGAGGACGTCGAGAAGGTCCGCCATATCATCCAGATCTCGCAGGACACGGTTTCCTTGGAGACCTCGGTCGGCGAGGATGACGAGGATTCGACGCTCGTGGATTTCGTGGAGGACGTGAAGAACATCGCTCCGGACCGCGCCGCCGCGCTCCAGCTCCTGCGCGATTACGTGAGGAACGTCATCAAGGACCTGAGCCCGCGCGAACAGAAGATCCTCGAGATGCGGTTCGGACTCACGGACGGGGTCAGCCACACGCTCGAAGAGGTCGGCCAGGAGTTCGACGTCACCCGCGAGCGCATCCGCCAGATCGAGGCTAAGGCGCTCGAAAAGATCCAGCATCACCAGGGCATCTCCAAACTCCGCGATTATTGATCCGTCGCTGGGTTGAGCCTCTATTCTGGCTTGGCCGCCGGCGGCCCGGAGCGTATTTGACGCCAATTTCATAGACCGCTATGGTAACAATAGCGGTCTTTGATATCCGTCAAGAAACAAGGGAGGCTGTCATGGAAAATAGGACTTTTGGGTTGCGCCATGTGCGCAACATCCTGACTGCCTACGGGCTGTCCTGGGTTTGGGTGGTCATTGTCTCGAATATCCTTCAGGCTTTGCTGCCGAAAGCCGTCATCAGTTCCGAACTGCCGGTACTGTCCGTTTTCGGCGCCTGGATCGACCACTTCCCGGATATGGCTACCGCGATCAAGGCCAGCGTGGGTCTGAGCCTCTTCATGACGCTCGTCTTCGCTCCCGTGATCGAGGAAGCTATCTTCCGGATGCTGCCGCTGACCTTCGTCATCGGCCAGCATCCTGAGCGGGTGCGCGCGGTCGTCATCGTCATCTGCGGCATCATCTTCGGCTGGGCGCACGGCTCGCCGTTGAACGTCTTCATCCAGGGCTTCGTCGGCCTCATGCTCGGCTGGCTCTACGTGAAGAACAACACGTCGCAGAAAGCCGCCTATATTTCTTGCGTGATCGTTCATGCGCTGTACAACTTCACCATCGTCGCGATGGGCGGATGATCGTCCAGCAGCATCTTGATCGGGTTTTGCCACTCAGCTGGCAGGCCCGATTTTTTTTCGCCACCTTAATTTTACCCCGAGCGTCAGCTCGGGGTTTTATGACTCGTGAATCCCCCGCAGCTTCAGCGGAGGGGGATTGAGCCAGGGGTTTTATAATCCATCCTCTTTACTCCCGCACTCCCGCACTCCTGCACTCTCCGCCACGTCGTTCGCGAACGACGTGACTCCGTCTCTCCCGCACTCCATGACTTCGTTTCTCTCATCTATCTCGCCCAGTTGACTTCCCGCGTCTTGCTTGTTAATTTTCGTTCAGCTCATTCAAACGGTTCAGATCGTCGGCTTAGCGCCGAATGGAGGTCTGTGATGGACGGAAGCAGACAGGTGTTGTCTTGGCGCCGGATGGCGCTTGATCTTTTGGCCGCTTACGGCGCCAACTGGATCTGGGTCATGGTGGTGTTCTGTCTTTTGGGAGCCGTGGCCGGCCAGTCGCTGTTGCCGTACTCCTTGCCGTATTTTTCGGCGAGCTTCTGGCTGCTCGTCAGATTCTGCGGCGACGATTTCCTAGTCGGACGCCCATCACTGGTCCTCTTCTTCGTCCTGTTCTGCGCGCCGATCGTCGAGGAGGCGCTTTTCCGGATGCTGCCTCTGGAGATCGTCCGGAACAAGCGGCCGGAAGCGGCAGGTGTGGTCGTGATCATTGTCTGCGGCGTCCTCTTCGGTTTGGCTCAAGCCGTGCCGCAGGGCATGCTTATCCAGGGTGTCGGCGGCATGATCCTGGGCGGTCTTTATCTCCGGAACAGCCAGAATCAGTTCGCAGCGTATTTTTCCTGCGTTTTCGTTCACGCGTTGTGCAATTTCACCGTGGCGATGACCGCGGGGATCATCTGAGATCGAGATCGGATCATGAGGCCGGCTTCTTCGCCTCCAATATGTAACCCCGAGCGCCAGCTCGGGGTTTTATAATTCGCGAATCCTCCGACTTGTCCCCCGAAGCTTTAGCGAAGGGGGATCAGCTCGTGGTTTTATAATCCACCCTCTTTTTATTGTCATTCCCGCCCCGCAGCAAGTGCGGGGTTTCACTCCAGCGGGAATCCAGCCTCTCCCACACTCCGCCACGTCGTTCGCGAACGACGTGGCTCCCGCACTCTCTTTTTAATGGATCTTTCAGCTCCCGGTGTTGCCAAATTTATTTCTTGTGCTAAACTATTTCGGTCAGTTCTTTGGCCAGCCTTATTCCCGTCAAGGAATACGTTTATATTCCGAGGTAGCTCAATGGTACCTGCCTGCCGGTAGGCAGGGAGCAATGGACTGCTTATGGAATACAAGGTTTATGTCTTACGGAGTCTGGTTGATCGGACGTTATATATTGGTTTAACTTCTGATCTCGCACGGCGTCTCAAGGAACATAATTCCGGATACGTCAGGTGGACTAAGAACCATAGGCCATATGTCATGGTCTATAGCGAGGAAACACCAGATCGGCCAACAGCGAGAAAACGGGAAAAATGGTTGAAGTCAGGATGCGGCCGCGAATTTGTTAAAGCGTTCATTGGAAATCATTATTCCGAGGTAGCTCAATGGTAGAGCAATGGACTGTTAATCCATTTGTTCTGGGTTCGAGCCCCAGCCTCGGAGCCATAAGAAGAGGCGGTGCCCATACGGCACCGCCTCTTCTTTATTGTACCGAGGCTGGGGCGAGAAGGGTACATCCGGCGAGTGCCTTGAATGGCACTCGCCGGATGACCCGGGCTCTGGAGGAGCCACGAGGCTTGGGGTGAGCCGCAAGCCAGCGAAGCAGCGAACGGTCGCAACGGCGACCGCGGCTCGACCGAGGCTTTCAATATTTTGCCGAGGTCGAGGGGCCCCAAGACCCGAGCGGCGGGGGAAGAGGAGCCCCAGCCTCGGAGCCATGTAAAAACCGCAGCTCGTCTGCGGTTTTAGTGAACATATATGGAGATCAACATGCGTTCAGAGTCAAAAGCCAGCCAATTTCTTGGCTGGCTTTTGAGTAGAATCGACAGTTCGCCGAGCGTTGGTTCCGCTTCTCTGTAATTCCTGCCACGGAGCGACCCCATTGTGATACCATATTCGTATTAATGTTTGACCCAACTCACATGACCGCAGGCAAGTCAGTCAAGCAGATCGTAAAAAAACACTACAGCAAGATCGCCGGTAAAGGCTGTTGTTGCAGCTGTAGTTGTGGCGGTGACGGGGAAAACGAACGGATAGCCGAAAGCATCGGTTATTCGGCTGCGGAGATCAGATCGGCGGCGGGGTCCAATCTGGGTCTGGGCTGCGGCAACCCGACGGGGATGGCCGAGATCAAGGAAGGCGACACTGTTCTGGATCTTGGGTCAGGTGCCGGCTTCGACTGTTTTTTGGCCGCCAGGAAGGTCGGCCGGACCGGCCGGGTCATAGGCGTCGACATGACCCAGGAGATGATCGACAAGGCCAGGATGAATGCCGACAGGCAAGGTTACAAAAACGTCGAATTCAGGCTGGGCGACATCGAGGACCTACCCGTCGATAGCGGCTCGGTCGACGTCATCATCAGCAACTGCGTCATCAATCTGGCCCCGGACAAGTCAAAAGTGTTTGAAGAGGCCTGGCGGGTGCTGAAAGACGGCGGCCGGATGTATTTGTCAGATATCGTGCTTCTGGAGGACTTGACCGCTGAGCAGAGGGGGGACGAAGAATTGATCGCGGGCTGCGTCGGCGGGGCCGTCCTCCGGGACGAATATCTGAAGAAGATTGCTCGCGCAGGTTTCAAAGTGAAGATCTTATCCGAGGACAAGGACATCAGTAAGCGGCAATATCAGGGTATTCCGTTGGAGAGTCTGAAGGTTGAGGCTCGGAAATAGGAGGCGTGGCGAATTTTGTTTAGCTGCGGAACTGGGGCGAGAAGGACGCGAGAGCCCCGCAACATTGCGGGGCGGTGCGCAGTCAGCCTCGGCAAAGTAATGAAGGCCTCGGCTGACCCCGGGCGACCCATGTCGCCCGTTGGCGCTCATTGACTCGCGCCAACCCCGGCCCGAGTCGGAGCGAGGGGAGTCGTTCAGTCCATCAAAATTCAAAATCGCGCGGTTTGAATTTAATCGCGTCAAAGCGGCGCTCTAGCTCTTGAATTATGAGCTTCATGGCGCTAAACTTACATAAAATATTAAATAAATGCAACTTGTATGCGATTAGGAGAACTACGAAAAATTATCAAAGAGGTAGTTAGTGATGTCGGCGTGATTACTCTCAAATCACGTGCCGTATATGGCGGACAAGCCTCTGAAGTAGAAAATTTTGTTGAGATATCAACTGCGCTCGAAAAGTTTATATCAATGTCATGGAATAAGTTGCCAAGTGAATCAGTGGCGAAGGTTCTTGAAGCTCACAAAACCGCCGCTAATCCAGTTTTGTTGCCGCAAGACGAATTCTCGTTCCTTAAATCCTACGTCGATCAGCTCAATAAAACGGCCCCGCTATTTTATGCGATGCTTACGGATGCTGTTGAAGATCAAGCGGCGCAAATCATCAACGTACTTTTACCAAAAACTACAGCAAACTTAGACGAGTTGACCGCGTTTAATACTAAATTGGGCGCTACTCTCAAAAAATTTAACGTCGACGGCGAATTTACATTTGCGGGTTTTGACCGAGGAACCAATTGGTACGCAATATTAGCAGCCGGTACTTTAACTTATCAGTACTTTCTTGGCTGTTTGGATGGCGCAATAAAGTATTTGGAGACAAAGAAGGCGTATTATGAATCAAAAAGTGCGGAGTTAAATTATAAGGCCAGTCTGGCAGCACTTGAAAAAGAAAAAGAATTCACTGAAAAAGGGCTGATTAAATATATCGATAATCTGTTAGATCTCGAACTTAAAGAACGCATTAAAAATATCATCAATGATATCAAGGAACTAAACGGGAGAGCAAACGCCGAGCTGCACACTCAGCTTGTTATCGCCACCAAAGACCTCGTAGCAATACTTGGTGACGGAGCCGAATTTCACCTGTCGCTAAACCCACCGTCATATGCCACAGAGCAGGGCGGGCAATTGCAGATTGACTACAAAAAGATTCATGCGCTAAATACCGCTGAAACGCCAGAGACCAAACAAATTGAGCCTCCAGCGATGTAGGGGCGCTGACAGCTATTTATGGACGAAAAATTTTCAGACGAAATATCCTACGCCCGCAAATTAATTCGGGGTCGCATAGCCGAGGTGTTGTTCGAGCAAATGATTCGTAAGGAAGGCCGGTATACCGTGATTCCTTTTGGGTACGAACACACCCTGCCCACGTTGGCGCAGTATCGGCATTTTGTGGAGATTGAACAAGTAATAAACAATATTTCGGACGCCCCAGATTTTGTCCTCATTTCGAGTAACAAAAAGGAAGTGTATCTTGTCGAGGTAAAATATCAGACTCGATTTGATATTGAGCAAATAGTCGCGCATGCATCCAAATTGCTCGATCGCTGGAACCCCTCCTGGTTATTTGTTGCAACACCCGAAGCTTTCTATTGCTCACCGTGCAGCGTAATTGCCGGCGAGCAACGCATCGGAAAATTAACCGATGGGTGGGTAGAAACTAGTCGCCAGTCGGAATATCTAAAATTACTTGGTGAATTTAGGTGCAGCGAGCATATCAGCCAAAAGTCGGGCCCGATGTTATGAATCTTGATGAAGCAAAAACTAAAATTATTTTAGACGACTTGCGCATTGATTTAACCCAACTGGGTCGAATTTATACGTACATTGATTTTGGTAATGTAAATTATTGGTACGAAAAAGATAGGCGCGATGATTCCGGTGCAGCTTTACGAGAGGAAGAAAAAATTGTCGTAAGCATCAATCGACTGGGCGAATTCGTAAATCGGTTTTCGACCCGAAGTTTATTCTATTACGGCCTGGACGAAAGTAGGCCGTCGTCGCTCCACCTCATTAAAAAGGCAAGGAATCAGTTTTCGTCGACAATAACAAAACCCATCCAGCTGATACGCCATTACATTCAAACTGATGATAAAGCCACATCACGAACGACGGAAGTCGATGATCAAGGACATAGATTTATCGTGATTCAAAAATGCAATTTCGATGTCGAACTTTGTCTCGATGTTACAAGGATGGCCGACAAGTTCGATACTCTATGCTTATTTTCTAGCGATAATGACTTCGGCGGGCTGCTCGAACACGTAAAGAAGCGAGCTAAAAAGAACGTGATTCTTATTCACGGCAGTAGTACTAGAATCGAATTCAAACGCAAAGCCGATATTACAATCAACGCTCAAAGAATCAAAAAATATATAACTATTATCAAAAGACCCAACGCGCCGTTAGGCGGGGAGGGTCTTGACATCGGACCTGTATCCACAGGCAGGGCACCCCTTGCGGAGCACGACTAAATGATATCAATGAATATTAAATTAGTCAATATATTCGGTTGCCCACGGGTTGCCCAAGAATTGTACACTTCTGACTTAGACTGACTGACACTGACGAGTGCTGACGGACGAAGTTTCCGCTGACGATAGGTCAGATCAAGAATTAAGGATTCATGGGTTCGAGCCCTAGTCTCGAACCATTACTCCGATGCCAGACAGGTTTTCAAAAGAGGTCCGGAGCATCATCATGTCAAAGATTCGAGGTAAAAATACCTCGTTGGAACTGGTCATGTTTCGCGCACTATCAGCAGTCGGTATCAGGTTCCGGCGGCATTATCACACCGCTTTCGGGGTTCCGGACATCGCCTTGCCGAAAAATAAAATAGCAGTATTCATCGACGGAGATTTTTGGCACGGGTATCGTTACCCGGCATGGAAACATAAGATTCGGCTGAAGTTCTGGAGAGATAAGATCGAGCGGAATCGGGCACGGGATCGGCGTCACACGGCCGGTCTGCGACGCCACGGATGGCGGGTGCTGAGAATTTGGGAGCATGACATCAAAAAAGACCCCGAGCGGGCGGTGCTCAGGGTCTTGGATCTGCTGCGCGACAGTTCAGACTCGTTTAAGTAGTTCCCGGCCTATCTTGGTGATGACTCCGACCACGAGGGCGTTCCCCATGAAGAACGCTCTTTTCGTATCCGGCACCTCAGAGATCTCCTGTTTGAGAGGATTGAACATCAGTCTGGTGTGGTCATCTTCGAACATGCAGAGTCTCTCTAATTCTATCGGCGTAAGTCGTCTGTACAGGTAAGTCTGTCCGTCGATAGTGCGGCCCTTGGGATATCCAGGGCGCTGTCGCACGCCGATGACATGTTTGAACCGCGATGATGACCGGCCTCCTTCGCTGGTTATGATCGTGCGCGAGGGCTTATCCAACGGATCAGGGAAGGGGAGCCTGCCTTCGACGTACAGATACTTATGCCCGTCCTTGTGAGTCCTCTCGAATCGATGCGCCGCCTTCTGCTGCTCCCATTTCTTTACCTCTGACGCAGGGATATAGAATTGCTTCGGAACCGTATCCTCTGGTTGCAGGATGTCACCCAAGGTCTGGGGTTTGCCATGGAAGACGGGCGAGGTCTTGGCGGTATGGACCCGTCCCTCAATCATCAGACCGGCATTCTGGAATGGAGCGGAGAAATCCACGTCTACCTCCGGGTCCAGCGGGACGAAGCGCTTCGTGATGTCCTCTGGTCTGGTCGACAGGCCAAAGAATCCGCCGCGCACGAACGTCTTCTCCACCGGGAAGGCTTTGGCGACGACACCGCTCCGCAGCACCCACTCAAGATGATTTTTGGCCGCTCTGGCCTCCTGGGCCAACCTGGTCGTCTTGTGGTAGCCGACTATGTAAGTGCGACGACGGCGTTGGGGCAGGCCGTACTCTCCAGCGTTTATCACACGCCACTCGACCACATAGCCGAGTTCGGACAATGTCGAAAGCATGATGGCGAAATCGCGCCCCCGATTCGATGCCGGAGATTTCAGGAGACGGTCGACATTCTCCAGGAACAGGTAGGGGACAGGCCCTTCCTTCGAAGAGTCTATCCTGTGCCGCAGGATTTCATAGATGCTCCACCAGAGGACACCTTTTTTGCCCTTGAGTCCGGCGGCCTGGCTGAGTGGACGAGCCACCGAATAGTCTTGGCAGGGAAAGCCGCCGGTCAACAGGTCGAACGGGGGAATGTCGTCGGCGATGCTCACATCGCTGTTCACGACCTTGTTGATGTCGATGTTAGAGAATCCTTTCTTCATCTCGGCCTCCGTCTTGTCTCGCGACCTGAAGAACGCTTGTTCGTAAACCCAGGCCGCGTGCTGTATCTTGCCTGACGACGGCTCCCACTGGTTGGCCCAGACAGTCTCGAACCGTTTGTTCCTGGACGACGCTCGGTCGAGTCCGATGCGGAAACCGCCGACACCAGCGAATAATTCTGCTGCGCGGAGGATCTTGTTGCTTTTCTTGCCCTTGATCATAAGAGAGTATTACTGGTGAACATAGCCATATCATTATAGACGGTCATCGACAGAAGATCAACTTCGCCATTGGACGAACTTATCCACATCCGTCATAATCGTATCAGACATATGAATTACGATCAAACCGATCCAAAATCAATAGAAGCTTACGCGCAAGAACTTCTCGGGCATAGCCTCAGGGAAAAGATTGCCGTTGACCTTCCTGACACGAAACGTGCCGGGAAGGGTGGTTTTGGTCAGGACCTTGAAGAATATTACTTCAAGATATCGCCAGGAAACATTTCAGCGCCGGACTTCACCGAAGCAGGGGTGGAGCTGAAGTCCTTTCCCATCGACCAGCGAAAGAACAACAAACTGGTCGCGGGGGAGCGGATCAAGTTGGGCAGCATAGACTATGAGCAAATGGCCACTGAAGAATGGGAGACGAGCTCGTTCTTGAAGAAGAACGCCCTTCTCCTGCTGGTCGCTTACCTGCGAGACCGCAGGGGTTCCCGACCGACAGGTTTTGATTATCGTGATGCGCTCATCAGGCTCGCACATCTCTGGGATTATCCCGACGGCGACCTGAAGATCATACGGGATGATTGGAATCTGATCGTCGAGAAGGTGAGGGGTGGAAGGGCACACGAGATATCAGAAGGTGATACCTTGTATCTTGGTGCCGCCACCTCTGGTCAGAAGGGCTCGAAGTTGAGAAAACAACCTCGTGGGCCTGACGCCAAACAGCGATCGCTGACCCTCAAGCAGCCATACGTGACAACGATATTGGAACGGCTACTGGCCCCGAGGCTCGCACGGAAAGAGCTGGAGCCAGCCGTTAAGGCCTCTAATGCCTATAGGGGCGGCGAGACCTTCGAGGAATATATCGCCAGACGATTCAAGACATTCATCGGGATGACCACTGATGAGATCAACGCGGAATTGCAGTTGATCCTTGATCCGAGCGCAAAAAATTACATCGCAGTCCTCACGAGAGCTATTTTGGGTGTTCGGAAGAAGAAGATCGAAGAGTTCGAAAAGGCAGGAGTACTGATGAAAACCATCAGGTTAGAGCGGCATGGGGCACCAAAGGAATCCATGTCTTTCCCCGCATTTCGCTACAATGATCTCATCGCGCAGACTTGGGATGACTCAGATTTAAGACGCTTATTTCAGCAGCGGTTCTTTTTCGTCGTCTTCCAGAGGAATGAGTCGGGTCGATTGGTCCTGAAAAAAGTATTGTTTTGGACAATGCCGACAGACGCCCTTGAGGGCGAGGTAAAAAAGGTCTGGGAGAAAACAGTGAAGATGATCAAGGCGGGAAGAATAGATGATTTACCCCGTGAATCCGAGAGCCCGGTCTGTCATGTCCGACCACATGCACGTAATGCGGCAGACACAGACATCGCTCCAGACGGGAAGAGGTATGTGAGGAAATGCTTCTGGTTAAATAGGAAATTCATAGCAGATATCGTAGCAGCCTCGCAATCGAATTGACGTATAAATCCTAGCCGCGTTATTTCCCGGTCCGGTTGACCATCGGTTGACCAAGAATTGCTCAAGTAATACCAGCAATGATTTAGAAAAGAAAAGGGGCGGTTATGGAAAAACCACTGAAGAATGGGCCGGACACAAAAATATTTGCTTTTTTGCTCGCAGTCAGGAATGCTCGCGAGGCATATATTTTGGCACGAGTAGGTTTGATTGAGGGTCTTTGCGACACAGGTTGTTTATTGGCACAACAATGTTTGGAATCATGTATTAAGGCAGCCCTTCGAATATATTGGAGGGAGATTAAAGAGTCGACGGGAAAGGATATCGATAACTTTGTGCGAGGACATAATTTAGTCGGGTTGATGCGCAGGGCGCTTCCATATATTCCGGAGTACAAAAAGATACTAGATGACTCCCAAAAGAAAGACTTTTTGAATGAACTGACAAAAATTTATGATTCAACACGTTTTGGAGAGAGCGGACTAAGCATTGATTGCCTCTGGAGTTTGAGGATACTCGACGACTTGTTTTCTGAGACCCTCAATCTCTACAGACACCACATTAAGTTGCCGAAACAAAAGATATTTGTACCCAAAAATTTGCAGATGTTTTTTTTGGCATCAAATGAACGTTTTACAGCAGAAGAGATTTCTGACAATCCTTTAGAGACTCTTGGTTCGTAAATTGATTAGATAACGTATTCGGTTGCCCGCGGGTTGCCTAAGAATTGCACATTTTTGGCTTAGACTGACTGACGTTATCCGTGCCCGACACAGATATTTTTGATATAGTTCTTGCATGAAAGACCTCGCTCTTCATGCCCAGTGGCTCGTCAAGGCTCCTTTGACGGAGGTGTTTGGCATAATGACTGACTTTGAAAAATTTCCTGAGTATTTTCCGAAAGTCGCGGAATCCATACGAGTCGTGAGGCGCGAGGGAGATCATCTGGAAATGGAGGCGACCGTCAGATCGTTCGGCCAAAAGTTCCCGGTCAAAATGAAGACCCAGATCCTCTCCGGCAAGGGGTATGTTTCGGACAATGAAAGCCCGAAATTCGGGACTTCCGGCCATGAAGAAGTGCTGCTCTCCGAACACCCGGAAGGAACCCTGATCGATTACACTTATCAGGTCGTCATCCATAAACGCTGGCTCCGCCTAGTCGCACAGCCACTGATCAGCCGGTATTCCATGAAGTACTGGCAGAAAGCCGTCATAGACGAACTGAGAAAAAGGCTCGAGAGCTAAGATCCCGAGCGCCATTCAGCATCCAGTATGATCAGATCAATTTTCCGAAGTATCGGTGTCGTTCTGGCCGGGTTCATCACCGTGGCAGCCTTGTCCGTGATCACGGATCGCACCTTGGAAGCGACCGGCGTGTTTCCGCCAGCCGTCCATCCCGAGGCCTATACCGCCTGGATGCTCGCGCTTGCGCTCGGCTATCGCAGCATCTATACGATCGCCGGCGGCTACCTCACCGCTCGGCTGGCCAAGAGCCGCCCCATGCGGCATGTGGCGGGGCTGATGGTGCTGGGTGGCATCGGCGGCGTCGCGGGAGCCGTATCCGGATGGAACCTGGGCAATCACTGGTATCCCGTGCTGTTGGCGGCCACTGGTCCGCTGTTCGTCTGGCTCGGCGGCAAACTTTTTGTGACTGTTAGCCGTGCCTGACACCGGAGGGAGATATCGACGCGTCGGTTGACCGAATAGTCTGACCTTATCCGACTCAAGCCGGTGGTTCATCTGATTAATCAAAACACGGGTCGCGATCGACCCGTGTTTTTGTGCTCCGCTTATTTCCTCGTCGGCCAGTACTTGGTCCCGCGCCCGATGCCGATCTTGCTGATCTTCTTGAACCGGATCAGTTTGCTGAGCGCCTGGTTCACCGTCGGCCTGGCGACGCCTGTCGAAGCCGCGATCTCGCCAGCGCTCACTCCCTTGCCGCCGAGTACGGCGTTGTAGACCTCGAGCTGCTTGGTGGAAAGGACTTCCTCGATGCCCGTCTTTTCCATGAGCGCGGCGGCTTTCTCGGCCTGCTCCAGGATGACAGACAGGAAGAATTCTGCCCAGGGGACGATGTCCTCTTTGCCGGTGCCGATGGTGGCCTGACTGCGGCGCAGGGCCAGATAATAGTCCGGCCGCCGGCGCTCGATGATCTTCTCGTGTGAAACACAAGGTGCGAAGGCGTAGCCGGACCGGAGGAGCAGGAGATTCGTGAGGATGCGCGACAGGCGGCCGTTGCCGTCCTGGAACGGATGGATCTTCAGGAACTCGACGACGAAGTTGGCGATGACCGCGAGCGGGTGAATGTCCCCGGCCGCCAGCCGCTCACGGGTCCAGTCGAGAAGCGACTCCATCTCTTTACGGACGAGGTACGGCGGCGTCGTCTTCATGACCACGGCCGCTCCGCCGGTCGAGCCGATCGCCGTAATCACGTTTTCCGCCGTCTTGTACTTGCCACGGTGCGGCTCCGCGCTGTCGACGTATCTGAGCATCTTTTGGTGGAGGGTCAGGATCGACGATTCGGTGAAGGGGACGGCGGCAGGGGACTCGAAGATCCGCTCCAGGAGTTCGAAGTAGCCGCGGACTTCCTGTTCGTCGCGTTCGGCGGTCTTTTTGGATCTGACGCCGCGGATCAGCCTTTCCACTTCGGCGTCGCTCAAGGTCGCGCCCTCGATGCGCGTCGAGGCGCCGGTCGAGGTGACGAGCACGTATTTCTTGAGCTGGGCGAGCTGATACGGGTGCAGAGACTCGCCCTGGATCCAGCGACCCTTCAGCTCATCGATTTTGGCGATGACGCCCCAGAGGCTCGGCGGCAGGTTGTCCATCCTCTTGTTGAAATCAGGCATAGATCATCTGATATATCTCTTATGTATGATTATATATGATAATATAAGAAAAGTCAATTCGTCGCCAGCGGCCCAGCCGCAACTTGCGTGGAGCGAGAAGATCGCGGGCGATCGGTATCCTGAAGGGCACTGGGCGGAGGATCCGCGGGCGCGATGATTGACAAAGACGTAAAATCTTGTTACGTTCGCGCCAACAGAAGGAGAGCAGCATGAACGCATTGATCCTTGAACGTCTTGCCCGCGGCGAGACCATAGAGAATCACCGGGAGCCGGGGAATTCGATGGCGCCTCTCATCAGGCATCGCGAGCCAGTGACCCTGGCTCCGGTGGACGCGTCCAAACTCGAGAGGGGCGATATCGTGCTGGCCAAGGTTCGCGGCCGTTTTTTCACCCACAAGGTGAGCGCCGTTCAGGGCGACAAGGTGCAGATCGCCAATAACCACGGCCGCGTGAACGGCTGGACCTCGCGCCGGCAGGTCTATGCGATCGTGACCGCGGTGAACGGCGTGCCTCGTCTTCGCGCTGCGGAAAAGGTGCTGCATAAAGACTGAGCCGCGTCTTTCCCAGCTTTCGCAAAACTCCAGCCTAGCTGGAGTTTTTTTGTAGGCGTCAGTTTTGGGAGCAGTCAGCCGATCCGAGCATCGCGCTTCATCAGATTTTCGACGATCCAGAAAGCGAGATAACCGAGAGGCCCGAGCTGGAGCGTCGGCGTCAGACCGACCGCCAGGAACGGGACGAGCGGCATATCGGAGGTATAAGCCCACCGCGCGGAGTTCAGGGCGTAAAGTTCCAGGAAGACCGCGATCAGGATGCCGAGGGGGATGATGAGCCAGGAACGGCGCCTGAAGCCCGCATTATAGATGAAAGGCAGGGCGAGCAGCGTGATCATGCCGGCGTCCACGACCGCGGCCCGGAGCAGGATGAGTTCGGTGATGGTCTGGCCCCGGTAGCTGATATACAGCGGAGCGTGCAGGTTTTCCCAGATCGCGTTGAAGATGAGCGCGAACAAGAAGATCAGGAAGATCCCTTGTGGTCCGAAAGCGGGCGTGGGACGAGAGGTCGCGGTCATAAGGTCGTCATATCGTATCACACCGCTGCGCCTCGGGGTTGGTCTTTCGGTTTCTGTCCCGCCAATTGCCCGCAGGCGGCGCTGATGTCTTCGCCGAAGTCGACGCGGAAAGTCACGGGCACGCGGTGCTGGTCCCAGAGCCGGCGCTGGAAAGCGCGGCAGCGCTCCGGCGGCGAGGCGCGGAAAGCGCCGGTCGCGTGGTATTTGATTAGGTTCACGTGATAGAGCTCGTGGTCCATGATCCGCGCCAGCTCGTCGGCCTGTTCGTCGCCGTCGTTCACGCCATCGAGCAACAGGTACTCGAAAAATATCTTGCGGCCGGTCTGCTCGACGTACGCGCGGCAGGCGGCCAGAAGCTGGTCGAGCGGGTAGGCGGCGGCGACCGGCATGATCCGTTCGCGCAGGGCCTGGTTCGGCGCGTGGAGCGAGACGGCGAGGTTCAGCGGCTCCGGCTCCGTCGCGAAGCGCTCGATGCCCGGGACCACGCCGCAGGTGGAAACAGTGAAATGCCGGATGCCGATGCCGAGCCCGTCAGCGCGGTTGAGTTCGCGGATGGCGGCCAGCACGGCGTCGTAATTGTTCATCGGTTCGCCCATGCCCATCACGACCACATTGGTGACGGTCTTCTTGTCTACAGCGGAGGCAGCGTCACGTCGTTCGCGAACGACGTGACGGCGGGCGAAGTGCAGGACCTGATCGCTGATCTCCTCGGCGGTCAGGTTGCGGCTGAAGCCGCCCGCGCCGGTCGCACAGAAAGCGCAGCGCATGGCGCAGCCGGCCTGCGACGAGACGCAGACCGTGCGCCGGCCGTCTTCGTGCGCCATCAGCACGGTTTCGATCGTCTTGCCGTCCGTTGTCCTGAGCGCGGCTTTCACGGTGCGGCCGTCGGCGGAGACCGCCTCGCGTTCCAGCGTGAGCGACATGATCGGTGCCTCGCGGTCGAGCAGGGTGCGCAGTTCCGGCGGCAGCTCCGCGGCGGCTTCCCAGGAGGGGACGAGGTCGCGGTAGGCGGCGCGCACGGCCTGCTTCAGGCGGTAGGGCTTGTTGATCCCGGCGGCGGCGAGTACCTGTTGTATCTTGGCGGTGTTCATGACCAGGAACGTATCAAAGGCCGGCAGCCGTGACAAGCCTGAACCATGCGCAGAGCGGCCTATTTCGAAAGCTTCAGTCGCAATCGGCGCGCGCGGTGCGAGGCACGGCATCCGACATCCCTCGTCCAAATGCCAACCCCCGTTCCTTTCCGGATATATTGACAAAAGCCGGTTTTCGCCGTATCCTCAACGGTTCTTTTCATATTTCAGACGGATGTCACCATCCGGGAGGTTGCGAAGATGACCAGTACATTCCCAACGATCCTTGGTTCGGCGACGGCCGGAACCCGCCGGCAGTTCTTGATGGCGGTCTTCGAACACTGCCGCGGCGCGGACTACGGCGACGCGAATTGGCTGAAGAGCACTGGCGGCTGGACTACGCCGGAGATCCCGACTGTTTATGGCCGGCTCCGGGAACTGCGGCCCGACCTGGATCAGCTGAGTCTGGACCCGGGGTTCATCACTCATCTGCCGGAAATAGCGGACGAGCTTCTCGGACTTTCGGCTGACGGCTCCGGCTGCTTGGCCGCGAGAGAGATCGCAGAGCGGAAGCTGGGTTGCCGAGAGGTTTGGCGCGGGATGATGCTGACGGACGAGGGCGCGGAGACAGTGAAGTGCAGTGGCGTCTTGTCGGGCCTGGCCTCGCATCTGGGCAGCCAGGATGACCGGGCTGGAGAATTCGACCGCCGGTACTTGTCGGTGCAGATACGCAATCTGGCGGAAAGGCATTTTCATCATGAGAATGAGAAGACGCCGTTCATCTCCGTCACGGATCATCGGGATGTGGCGATCGCTGTCGGACGGCATTTCGGCCGGCGGCAAGAAGGCGCGCGTTTCTATCTGTTGCGGATGAGAGTGCCTGAGATCGACATCGTCTACTACACCGACCACGGGGTCAGGAAGCCGTCGGTGTTTTCTCGGAATCATCAGATGATGCTGGCTGTCGCCGTGGACGGCCGGAAAGTCCGATATGATTGGGACAGGCGAGTCGAGAGTCATGTCCTTTGGAAGGTCGATCCGGACGAGATCCTGGAAATCGCTCCGGTGGAGGTCAGCGCGAGTTCTTGGAATGGATGAGAGACGGTCTGGTGAAAGTCGGGTCTTTGGCCCCTGAGTCGCGTTGCGACTCGGGGGCTTTTTTATCTGCGGCGGCTTCGCGGCGTCCAGTCAGGAAAATGATGGCGGTTCGACGGACAAGACGATCATTTTCACTTCGATTACCAGGTGCGGCGGCGCCACCGGAATGCTATAATTCAGACATGGACCACGCCACTGGCGAAAAACCGAAGATCCCGCGCAATATCCTGGTCATCGCGTTCGTCGCGCTGGCTTCAGGTTTGGGACAGGATCTCATCACGCCGGTGCTGCCGGCGTATCTCGGGCTGCTCGGATTCACTTCCGCCGGCATCGGCCTGATCGATGGTTTGTTGCAGGGTTCGACCAGTGTTTTCCGCCTGGTCTCTGGCATCCTTTCGGACAAGTTCCGCAACCGCAAGCGCCTAGTTTTCTTGGGGTATGCGCTGTCATCGGTCTCCCGGCCCCTGCTCGGGTTCGCCTCGTCGTTCGGCGCGATCGCCGGACTACGGCTCGTGGATGGCGTTGGCAAGGGTTCGAAAGACGCGCCGCGGGACGCGCTGGTCGCGGATTCGGCGGCCGCGGGGACGAAAGGCCGCGCGTTCGGGTTCCACCGGCTCGTCGACACGGCTGGCTCCGTCATCGGCCCGCTCATCGCGGCCGGAGTGCTGCTGATACTGACGCCATCGCTCGCGTCGTACCGGTTAATTTTCTTTCTGGCCGTGATCCCGGGCGCCGTAGCGCTCGCGCTGATCATTTTCGGCATTCGTGAATCAGCCCCGGCCCAGGCGCCGGCGGCCGGGCAGCGGGCGCTGCCCTGGAGTTTTTGGATCTTCACCAGCGGCGTCACTGTCGCGATGCTGACGAAGATCAATGATTCGTTATTCCTGGTCCGCGCCGGGCATCTGGGCATGCCGCCGGTCTGGGTTCCCGTCATTTTCGCCGGCTTCACCCTGCTGTATGCGCTGCTGTCTTATCCCATCGGCATTTGGAGCGACAGGATCGGCAAGATGCCGCTCATCGTCGGTGGCTGGCTGACGCTCGCGGCCGTGGAGTTCGGTTTTTCCTTCCGCATTCCGCTCGCCTCATCGCTCGTCCTCTTCGGTTTCTACGGCGTTTTTTACGCCCTGACCGAGGGCTCCGCCCGCGCTTTTATCGCCGAGGCGGTTCCGTATGGTTCGCGCGGCACCGCGTACGCCGCCTATTATACGCTGACCGGTCTCGCCGTGATCGCCGGCGGATACGGCCTGGGCCATATTTGGGACGCCGTGTCGCCGGAGTTCGCTTTTCGGCTTTCGTCCGCTGGATCGCTGCTTTCCTGTTTGATCTTGGCCGCCGCGTTTTTCGCGCACGCGCGCAAGACCGCGAACGCTCCGTCGGAAATAAAATGACAAAAAGCGGGCGCTACGAGCGGTGCCTGTTTTTTAGCCGGTGGTCAGACGGTCATGATTTGTGTACGCTTGAGCCGCTCCGTGAAGCCCGTAAAGACGCTTCGCGTCCACGGGCCGCGGCCCAGTTGACGCCGCAACCCGTTCCGTGGTATTTCGTTCGCGGTCTCATCATCTAACAACCGGAATCTCATGACCCAAGAACAGGCATTGGCGATATTGAAGACTGGCGCGAACGTGTTCCTGACCGGCGAGCCGGGTTCGGGCAAGACCCACACCATCAACCGGTACGTGGCGTATCTTCGGGCGCGCGGCATCGAACCAGCGCTGACCGCCTCGACCGGCATCGCGGCGACTCACATCGGCGGCATGACCATCCATTCGTGGTGCGGCATCGGGATCGCGGATGAATTGACGCCCTACGACCTCGACCGCATCGCCAGCAACGAGCGCATCTACAAGCGCCTCATGAAAGCGAAGATCCTCGTCATCGACGAGGTCTCGATGCTGGATGCGCGGACGCTGGCCATGGTGGATGCCGTATGCCGCGAGACCAGGCGGAACCCGATGCCGTTCGGCGGCCTGCAGACGGTGCTGGTCGGAGATTTTTTCCAGCTGCCGCCGGTGGCGCGCGACGGCCGGACGGCGGAATTCGCGTTCCGGTCTTCCGCCTGGGCGGAACTCCGGCCCGCCGTCTGCTATCTGTCCGGGCAGTATCGGCAGGATGATCCCGAATTCCTCTCTGTCCTGTCGGCGATCCGTTCGAACGCGGTAGGCGAGGATCATCTCCGCATCCTCGAATCGCGGGCGGCGGCGCGCGTCGGCGCGGCGAAAGGCGCGGTCAAACTTTTTTCGCACAATGCCGACGTCGATCGCATCAACGAACAGGAGCTGCTGCGGCTGCCTGGCGTCGAGCGGGTGTTTGCGATGGAAACGAAGGGGCCCGAGCAGCTCGTGACGTCGCTGAAACGCGGCTGCTTGTCGCCGGAAACGCTGCGGCTCAAGCCGGGGGCGGCCGTCATGTTCACGCGGAATAATCCGCAGGCCGGCTTCGTGAACGGCACGCTCGGCACGGTCATCGACGCGGCCGGTGAGAATGGCTTCCCGCTCGTCCGGACCAGCACCGGCGCGCGTATCGCCGCTGAACCGATGGAATGGAAGATCGAGGATCAGGGCCGGGTCCTCGCGTCCACCAAACAAGTGCCGCTGCGGCTCGCATGGGCGATGACGGTCCATAAAAGCCAGGGGATGAGCCTTGACGCCGCTCTCATGGATCTCGGCGCGGCTTTCGAGTTCGGCCAGGGTTACGTGGCGCTCTCGCGCGTCCGCCGGCTGGCCGGATTGTTCCTCCTCGGCTGCAACGCGCGCGCCCTTGAAGTGCATCCTGCTATCCTGGAGCAGGACGGCGAATTCCGCGCCGTGTCGCAGGGCGCGGAGGAATTTGACACGCAGGTCTCCGCCGAGAAACGGGCGGCGGCCGAGCGCAGCTTCATTGTCTTGTGTGGCGGAAATCCGGACGCGGCGAAAACGAAGCTTGTGGAAGAGAAAGATCTTTCAGCAGCCGCTCAGCGCGCCAAACATCCGAAAGCCTACGCGCGCTGGACGGAGCGGGAAGAAAAAGAATTGGTCGCGCTGTTCAACGAGGGTGTGGCGATGAAAGAGATCGCCCGACGTCTCGAGCGGCAGCGCGGCGGCATCGCCTCGCGCCTCAAGAAGCTCGGGCTCGTCAAGGAAGAAGCGGCCTGAGGAAGCTTCTCATGAAATCTAGAATGATCCCGAAACCGAAAGACCAGCATTCCGTGGCGCGGAATTCGCGCGTGCATCGGGCGTTGGCGCTCAAGGCCGCCGGCCAAGCCAGACGGGTCCTGCCTGTTTTTGAAAAAGAACATCCTGATGATGATCGTCCGCGCCAGGCGCTGGCAGCGATCGAAGCTTGGGCGCGGGGCAAGCTGGAACTCAGTATGGTCGAGACGCGTAAACTCTCGCTCGCCGCCCACGCGGCGGCTCGTGCCGCCAGAACGGACGCTGCAAGATTCGCGGCCCGCGCGGCTGGCCAGGCGGTTGCGGTCTGGCACGCGCCCGGGCACGCTCTGGTCGTCCCTTACTATGTCCGCAAAGTCAGCATTGCGAATAAAAATCCGGATAAGAAGTGAAAGATCGGCGGCGTTCATCGCGCCTCTGCTCCAAGATCGACGCAGGCCAGATTGTTTTGCCGCTGAACATCAGGTACAGTTCGATTGTTATGTCATTTGAATCATATTTGGTCAGGATAAAAAGCGTTCTGGGCGAGCGGACCGGAAAATTCATCGCGCTCGTAGCGGTCTTGGTTTTTGGCGTCCTGTTAGGATCGGTGATATTGGGTGTAGATCTGTCTTCGAGCGCCAGCGGCCAGCCGGGCGCGGCAGGTGATCCTGCGGTGGCGCCCGTTCCTCCGAAGCCGACGCTCGACCGGGAGGCGTATGACCGCAAACTGCTGCAGTTGGCGCATTTGTCTGATCTCGCCGGGACCGCAGTCACCGCTGCCGCTACCGATACCGCCGCCGAGACCCCGGAAAAGATCCGACTCTGGCCGGTCAAAGCCGCTTATCCCGAGTACGGCGCCATCCTGCCGTTCAAACGCATCGTGGCCTACTACGGCAATTTTCTTTCCAAAGGCATGGGCGTGCTCGGCGAGTATCCCGAAGCCGTGGTGATCGAAAAACTGACCAAGGAGTTACGGGCCTGGGAGGCCGCTGATCCGACCACGCCGGTGCAGCCGGGCATCGACTATATCGCCGTCACCGCCCAGCAGAGCGCGGGCAAGGACGGCAAATATCGGCTGCGCATGCCGCCCGCGCAGATCGACAAAGCGCTGGCGATCGCCGCCAAGATCGACGGCATCGTCATTCTGGAGGTTGAGCCGGGCTTGGCCGACCTGATGGGGGAGATCAAGGCTCTAGAACCGTATCTCCGCCTGCCGCAGGTGCATCTGGCCATTGATCCGGAATTTTCCATGAAGACCGGCGCGCCGCCCGGCACGCGGGTGGGGACGGTGGACGCCACGGACGTGAATGCCGCCGCGGAGTATCTGGCCGGACTGGTGCGGACCAACGGCTTGCCGCCCAAGGTGCTGGTGGTGCATCGTTATACGAAGGAGATGGTGACGAACGCCCGGAAGATCACGCCGCTGCCGGAGGTGCAGATCGTGATGGACATGGACGGTTGGGGACCGCAAGCCAAAAAGTTCGGCACTTATAATACCTGTATCGCTCCTGAGCCGGTGCAATTCACGGGATTCAAACTCTTCTACAAGAACGATATTTTGCGGCCGGGGTCGCGGCTGCTCACGCCGGCCGAGATCCTGACGCTGACGCCGCAGCCGTCATTCATCCAGTTCCAGTGATCGACGGCTGGACGATCGGTCATGGAGCCATCGACGATAAAAGCCCCTTGGCGGGGCTTTTTCGTTTCTTGAATTTTGCCGTTTCTGTCCGCCCGGCGGTGTCACTTGCGTTCCAGAACTCCGTCGAGTACGTTCATGATCAGCGAGAGCAGTAGGCTGAACGCCAGCGCCCACCAGAAACTCGCGATCTTATATCCGGGGACGATGTTCGCCACCAGCATGACCATGAGCGCGTTGATGACGAAGGTAAAGAGACCCAGGGTCAGGATGTTGATCGGAAGCGTCAGTAGAAGCAGTACCGGCCGGATGAAAGCGTTCACGACGCCGAGCATCGCCGCCACGACCATGGCGACGAAGAAACTGCTGACGGTCACGCCAGGCAGCACGTAGGCTGTCGCCAGAATGGCCAGAGCCGCGATGATCCAACGAATGAGTAATCGCATAGATCCTGATCTTATTTCTTCTCTTGTTCGTTAAGTTTCGCCGCGGCTTCCGGCGTCGATACTGTCTTGCCGATCAGGAGCAGTTTGATGATGCCGACGGCCAGCACCCAGTAGACGAACATCGCCAGAAGCGTCGTCCATTCAAAGATATTGTCCGCCACTGTCGATATCCGGAAGACCTTGAGGAAGGGAGCGGCAAAAACGTAGGTCGCGCCATAAATAAAACTGGTGAAGCCGGCGAGAGGGTTCGCCCCCAATAGCTTCAAGACAAAACGGAACGCCAACAGGACTTCAATGGCCCCGAAGATGTACCAGACGATCTGGATGCCGCGGTAGAGAGGTTTCGTGCTCGGAGAATTAGAAGAATCCATAGATTTGATTGATTCCCTCTTCAATAATAAATCTGCAGTGAGTATACACCTTAAAGTCCTGTTGACCAAGTCATCGGGGGCGCGGGGTATCGGTCGGCCGACAAAAAAAGACCCCCGAAGCCGGGGGTCTGGTTTTTAGCCGCCGTGGTGAGGACGGCGCGATATCTATTTGATGATCTCCTGCAGGATCAGGCCTCGTGCTCGCCATTCTTCGGCGAAACGCGCGGCCGGAACGCTGAGTTCCTGGCGCAGCACGCCGAGGTCGGCGATCTCGCCGGTGGCCAGCATCTTGGCGATGATGGCCGCGGAGTAGCCGGTCGTCCGCTGCATGGCCGAGTGGCCGGGGGCCGCGCTGCTGCGGCGGTCGATCATGTCATAGCGGACCTCTTGTCGGCCGTGTTTCAGGATGACCCGAAGCACCAGCAGATCTTCGACGGCGTGCGGCAGGATCTTTTCGAAAAGAGCTTCGGACAGCCGGCGCGGATTGACCGCTGCGCCGTCGACCAGGATCTCTTGTTCGCCGAGATAGCCCAGTTCCCGCAGCATCGTCCAGATCCGCCAGTGGCCGGGATACCTCAGGGTCTTGTAGTCGAGGTTCTCGATCAGGCCGGCGAAGGTTTTGGCGAGCGTCGAGGAACCGCCGGAAGTGAAAGCCGCTTCCAGTGCGCCCAAGCCTTCGAAGCGCTGGCGCTCGAGTCCGGTGAGCGACGGCACTTTGACGAGCTGGCCGCCGCGCAGGATCTCGGTCGGCTCCAGGCATTCGTTGAACAGGCCGCGCACCGAAAAGGCTAGCGCGTACTTGAGCAGCCCTTCGGGCGAGGCCGGCAAACCGCCGACGCGGATCTTGACCGTGTCCGGCATCTGTCCCAAGCGGTCGATCCCGAGGCGCGTGATGATGCTGACCGCTCCGGGGGCCACGCCGCAGTCCGGCACAGCCTTGAGGCCACGCCGTTTGGCTTCATCGTCCAGGGCGAATTGCCGCTCGACGACGTCGTTGTTGCCTCCCAGGTCGCAGAAATGGGCGCCGGCTTCGAAAGCAGCCTGCATGAGTCCGAGATTGAGCTCGTAGCTCGCCGCGGCGATGACCACATCGTGGCCGCGGAAGATCTCAGCCATGGCCTGCTGGTCGCGGCAGTCGGCCTCGATCAGGGCGACGCGGTGGTCGCAATCGGAGCCGCATCGCAGATGTTTGCCGATCTCTTTGAGAGCGGCGAGGTCGCGGTCGACGATGGTCAGACCGGACGTTTTCGCATCCTGCAGCAGGTCATAAGCGATCGCTTGTCCCTGAAGACCGGCGCCGACGAGGGCGTATCTGCGCTTCTTGGATGTCATGGGCAGCCAAACCTTTCCAGCCGCTTCGGCGGCCGCGTGAAAAGAACGCTATCCGCAACCTTAATCGGGCCGCCCGGAAGTTTCAAGTCCGTGTTAACGCCCGCTCCCGGCTGGGTTATTTCTAGCGGCGGTCATTTTCAGTTTTTCGGATCGCTGGCGCGATGCTGGTTTTTAGCTGGCGCGTCATCGTCAGTGAATCGGTTCAGAGTAGCGGATGTATCAAAAATCTGTCATACTTCCGCCATGTGTTTTTCAGCTACGGCCAGTTTCGCTGCCGCCGCCGGACTCGGCGCCGTCGGCGTCCTGACGATACGTGAAGCCAAGTCCGCGTCCCAGCTGCCGCTCGCGGCCATGCCGCTGCTTTTCGGCGTTCAACAAGCCGTGGAAGGGGTCGTCTGGTTGTCTTCCGGATCACCCTGGTTGCAGACGGGAGCGGCTTTCGTGTACATCATGTTCTCCCACGTGCTGTGGCCGTTCTATGTTCCTCTGGCGGTCGGCGCGCTGGAGCCTCCGGGGCGGAGAAAATCAGCGCTCCGGGTCCTGCTGATCTTCGGGGTCGCGCTCAGCTCCTGGCTGGCTGCTTACGTGGTTCGCGGACCGATCACAGCTTCGCTGGCCACCGGCTGCGTCATTTACGACATGACCTTGCCGCCGATCCCGTACGGCCTGGCGGCGTACGTGTTCGCCACTTGTTTTCCCTGCCTGATCTCCAGCCATAAATTCATCCGAGTTCTCGGTTGGGCGGCCATGGGGGCGCTGTCGCTGGCCTTGTGGGCTTACCAGGAAGCGTTCTATTCCACGTGGTGTTTCTTTTCCGCTATCTTGAGCGCCATCATCTACGCCCATCTGCGGCAGGATCTGCGCCTCTGGCCGGTTGCCGCCTCTTTGAAAGCCCGGGTCGCCCGTCTGACGGATCGGTCCTGACCGCGGCAGCAAGCGATCCCGGATCCGCTCCGGCGCGGTGTACGTTTTTGCGGAAAAATCTTATACTGAGGCAAAGGATCATTCCTGATTATGTGGCTTCTTTTCGCTTTTTCCAGTCCGGTGTTGTGGGCGGTCTCCACGCACATCGACAAATACCTGGTTGAGAAATATTTCAAGAATTCAAGCACGGCCGTGCTCATGGTCTTCACGTCGCTCATCGGCCTCGTGGCGCTGCCGTTCATCTGGCTGCATCAGCCTCAGGTGCTGGCGCTGCCGCGGACGGCGATCGCGGTGATGATGGCGTCCGGCATCCTGTACATGGGAGCCATGCTGCTCTATCTCCAGGCTATCCAGACGGAGGAAGCTTCCGTCGTGGCACCGCTGTTCCAGGCTTCGGCGGTGTGGGGAGGCGCGCTGGCGTATTTTTTGCTCGGCGAGAAATTGACGCCCGCGCAACTGGCCGGCGGTGCCATCGTCCTGGTCGCCGGCGCGATCCTGTCGCTCGATAAGTCGATGAGGTTCGGGCGCATCAAGATCGGTCTCGTTTTGCGCATGGGAGCCTGCACGCTGGCACTGGCGCTTTCCTCGGTCATCTTCAAATATTTTGCCGTGAACGACGAATTCTGGAGCACGGTCTTCTGGACCTTCGCCGGCGAGGCGGTGCTGGGCATGGCGATCATGGCGATCCCGGCCTATGCGCGTCAGATGTTTCGGCTGCTGCGCGCGAGTCCGGCGGCGCTCCTGGCCGTCAACGGCACGAACGAACTGATCAACCTGGGCGGCGGCTTGGGCGCCCGCTACGCGCTGATGCTGGCGCCGGTCGCTCTGGTCCAGGCCATCGTCAGCACGACGACGCTGTTCGTCTTCCTGTTCGGCGTGCTGATCACCGTGTTTTGGCCGTCGCTGGGAAGAGAGGATCTTTCGCGGCGGAACCTGTTGCAAAAAGGCGCCGGCGCGGTTCTGGTTGCCGTCGGCGTCGCGCTGATCAATTCCTGAATCGGCCGCCGGGCGGCGCAAAAAAAGTTTCGTTCGGCGGAAGAGCCACGCCATTTGACAGCAGCCAGGCCTTCCTTTATGTTTTTGCCCGTTCCTGTCGGAGCGCGCGCCCACGGCGTCTCCGCAAGTTCGACGATTAAATCAAAATCATCGGTTATCCGTGTATGATCACGAAGATCTGTGAAAAGTGCGATTCCGAAATGAAGCTCATTCCCGCCGGATTCAGCCGGGCCAAGAACAAGCCATATTCGGCTTTCTGGTCCTGCGACAAACGCAACGGCGGCTGCGGAGCCACGGCCCGCGCCGAAGGCGAAGCGGCGGCGGCCGGACCGGTAATGGCTCCGGGGCAGCCGGATCGGCTCGTCGCCATCGAACTCAAACTCGATGAGATCATCGGCCTGCTGAAAGAGCGTTAAAAATAATATCTGACCCGGGCCCTGGAGCCCGGGTTTTTAGTTTTTGCTGCAGGTTGTGCGGATGTTGAAAAAAATGCTATTATATATATATGAATAGAAAATTCAAGCTGGCAGCAATCTTTACGATAGGACTGGTCATGTTGATCGCGGCCTGTCTTTTTTGGATGTTCAACGTCGGAAATGAGCTGAATGAATACGCCGGAGAGGAGCTTCTGGCTAATAACGAATTGGTCGTAGCCGCTACTGATGCCGAACTTTTTACCGGTCTGCCGGTCGTCGAGGGTCAGAATTCCAACTACGACAAGTTGCAACAGCATTACATGAAGCTGGTTGGCGTGATGCAGAAAGAGTATGGGATTCGGAACATCTATGCCATGAAAGTGGTCGATGGCGAAATCAAATTCATTGTTGATTCTTCGATGCCCACTGATCCGTCTCGTCACGAGCCTGGAACCATCTATGAGCGGCCTCCTCAGGCCTTGTTAGACACCATCCGCTACGGCACACCGCAGCTTTACGGCCCGTATACCGACGAATTCGGATCGTTCTATTCCGCTTTCGCGTCGCAGTACGACAAGAGTGGCCAGATCGTCGCTTTTATAGCCACTGACATCGAGATCAACGCGTTCAAGAAATTATATAGCAACGATTTGGATGAGGTCCGGACAATCAGCATTATTCTACTGGGGCTGTATCCGCTGATTTTTTTCGTGATCGAACGCTTGTTGTCGGCCAGGAGGCTGCGACGCACCGGTGAACTCAATGAATTGCACCGGGCCGAAGAACGCGAAAAATTACTCATGAACATCGGCGAAGGAGTGGTCGCTTTCAACGAATCGGGCAAGATCCTCTTCGCCAATAAATTCGCGGTCGATTCGGTCTGTCGGAATGAGGCCGAATGTCTCGGTCAGGATTACCGCATCCATTGGATGATCGTTGACCAGAAAGGCGTCGCCTTGCCGGAGGAGCATCAGCCACTCGCGGTATTCGGGCCCGGTGTGCTATCCGAACACAAGTCGTCCTCGCATGCCGGACATGACCACCCTTATCTCAAGCGGCCGGACGGAGCGGTATTTCCGGTCGAAATATCGATCGTTAAAACGGACCTGGAGACTGGCGAACTTGTCGCTCTCATGGTCTTCCGTGATATCACCGAGCGCGTGAAATTCGAGGATGCCTTGGTCGAGAGCGAGAAAAAATATCGCGTCCTGTTCGAGAATTCCGAGGATGCCATGATGCTGCTGACGCCGGAGAAATTCGTTGATTGCAACAACGCCACCCTGAAGATCTTCGGCTACAAGACCCGGGAGGAATTCCTCGGTAAACATCCAGGCGACGTTTCGCCGCCTCATCAGGCCGATGGCCGCGAATCCCACATCGCCGCCAATGAGAAGATCGCGACGGCGCTCAAAGAGGGGCACAACTTTTTCAACTGGATCCACCAGCGAGCCGACGGCACTGATTTTTTCGCCAACGTGCTGTTGACGCCTATGCGCCATGAGGGCATGGACGTCTTGCAGGCGACGGTTCGCGATATCACGCAGGAGGTGAAGATCGACCAGATGAAGACGGACTTCATCAATATCGCCGTCCACCAGCTGAAGACGCCACTCACGGCTTTGAAATGGGCGGTGGAAATGCTGAGCGAAGCGTCGTCTGCGCGGAAGCCGGAGGAAACGCAGGCAATCAACGATATCGCCGACGTGACCCGGGGGCTGACCGAGCTCGTGAAGTCACTGCTGAACATTACGCGCATCGAATCCGGGCGGCTGACGATCGATCCCAAACCCACTGATCTGGCCGCGCTGGCCGTGGGCGTGATCAGGGAAAATACTGCGGCGGCTGCGAAAAAGAAGCAACATATCGCTTTCACATCCGAGGATGGTTTGCCGGTCATCAGCGTCGATCCGCTGTTGATTCGGGAGGTCTATAAGAATCTGTTGACGAACGCGATCAAATATTCGCCGCTGGGCGCGCAAATAGAAGTGCGGCTGGAGAAAAAAGGCGAAGAACTGATTTCGCTGATCAAGGATAATGGCTACGGCATTCCGTTGAGCGATCAAAAACGCATCTACGACAAATTTTTCCGTGCGAGTAACATCGTCGGCAAGTCCGAGGAGGGGACTGGTCTTGGATTATATTTCGCCAAACAGATCGTCGAGGTCTCCGGCGGCCGCATCTGGTTAGAATCCACCGAGGATGTGGGCACGACTTTCTACTTCAGTCTGCCGCTCGTCGGCAGCAAAGCTCGGTCAGGCATGGTGCGCCTCAGTTGAAACGCGTCAGAAAACAGGGCTAGCGGCCCTGTTTTTGATGCACGGCCGGCGCGAGTCATCCGGATTTTTCTTGTTGAAGGCCGATTTTTATGCGAGAATTCCGCCCATGGTAACCGATGAACAACTCGTTGCCGACTATTTATCCGGCCGTGCCGAAGCTTTTGACGAATTGGTCCGGCGTTATCTGCGGCCGTTGTTCAATTATTCGCTGAGTCTGGCCGGCGACAAGGGACAGGCCGAGGACGCCGTGCAGGAAACTTTTCTCAAGGCGTGGCGGCAGCTGCGCCGGTTCGATCAGCAGCGCTCGTTCAGGACCTGGATTTATCGCGTGGCCCGCAACGCGACCTTCGATCTGCTGAAGAAGAGGCGTACCGTGTCTTTCGCGGAGTTCGAGTCCGAAGACGGCGGCAATGTCTTGATCGAGACTACGGAAGATCCCGAGCCCTGGCCGGATGAGCTGTTCGATCGGGCACTCGACGCGCGGCTGCTTCGTGAGGCTCTGGGTCGGCTGCCGCTGCCGTTCCAGGAGGTCATCGACCTGCACCACCGCGGCGAATTGACGTTCCGCGAGATCGCCGAGATCCTGGCCGAGCCTCTGGATACCGTCAAAAGCCGTTATCAGCGCGGCTTGCTCAGATTGAAAAAGCTGCTGGCGGACCAAAATCAATAGTTCTTGCCGGGATCGGCGCACCAAAAAGACGACGCCGGTCGTATTAGTGATATAAGCCTATGTCGAACGACTTTGCGACCTTATTCAGCCGCAATGTAACGGTCGAGCCGCCGCCGGCTCTGGCCGATCGGATCATTAGCCGCATTCGCCGGGAAGAGCGGCTTTTGGCCGTGCAGCGGCGCTTGATCCTGGGTTCAGCCGGTCTTTTGATAGCCGCGCCTCTCGCGGTCTTAGCTATGAACAAGCTCATGGTCGATTCCGCTGCCGCCGGCGTTACGTCGTTCCTGTCGTTGCTCGCGACTGATGCCGATATGGTCCTGAATAATTTCGGGATCTTTTCGTCCGCCTTGCTCGAAGCCCTGCCGGTCACGAGTCTGGCCGGTTCTTTGGCGGCCGTTTCCTTGACGATGTTGTCGCTCTTCGCTTTTGTCGCCGGACTCGGCGCGATCGCCATCGAGCGTCTTAAGCAGCGTTCATCATTTTTGACCCTATGAATGAATTATTAAAAAAACGGTCGTTCCGCATCGGCGCGGCCGCCATCGGCGGACTGATCCTGCTGATCGTTATCTTCCAGGCCGGCATGGCCGTCGGATTCCGTAAGGCGCGGTTCTCTTATCAGTGGGGCGAGAATTATCACAAGATGTTCGGCGGTCCGCAGGGCGGTTTCGCCGGGGATTTCCGCCGCGATTTCGAGGGGCGTGATTTCATGAATGCGAACGGCGTCGCCGGCGCGATCATCAAGATCGACGGCCGGACGCTCGTGATCCGCGGCGTTGACGGCGCGGAGCTGGTCGTGCTGCTCGCTGACACCACCGTCATCAGAGCCGGACGCGAAACGGTCAGGGCGGAGGATCTGACGACCGAGGATTCGGTCGTGGTCATCGGCGAGCCCGATACGGCCGGCCAGATCGCTGCTAAATTCATCCGGGTGTTCCCGCAGGAACCGCCGCCGGGTCCGTTCTTCGAACGGCGTCTGCCGCCGCGCTAAAGCGGACCGCCAACATTATGATGCTCAAGATCAGTAAATTTAAAATCGCGTCCTTGGTCGCTGTCGTGCTAGTTATTCTGGGCTACGGCGGCTATCGCTGGTTCGGCGGCGGGTCGGCGGCCGGCGTGAAGTACGCCACCACTGCCGTGGAACGCGGCACGCTCGTGATTTCCGTTTCCGGCACCGGCCAGATCGCGGCGAAAGATCAGGTTGATCTCAAGGCCGAGGTCTCCGGAGACCTGACTGGAACGTACGCGGTCAAGGATCAGCAGGTGAGAACCGGTGATCTGCTGTTCGCGTTCGATTCCCGCACCGCTCAGAAATCGATCCGCGACGCCCAAGTTTCGCTCGACGACGCCCAGGCCAAATTGGATGACATGCTGGCTCCGCCGAACGCCCAGACGCTGCTCGCGGCCGAATCCGCCGTCGCCCAGGCGGAACGCGATCTGAGCCAGGCCGCGTCCGACCGGGTCGATGCCGAGACCATTGGCGTCCAGGCGCTGCAGACCGCTTATGAGAACGCTTACGACGGTACTTCCACGACCTTGTTCAAATTGGCCGACTACCTCGCGGATCTGAAGGATGTCCTGGGAAATGCGCAGGGCGAACAGGAACACGTCCGTTCTTATCGGCTGATCCTGGGATCCGATTCGACGCTCGTGCAGGATACGGTTGATGATTATTATGCCGCGCGCGACGCTTTCGACGAGACCACGGCTTATTTCAACGGCATCAAGCGCGATAGTCCGCGCGACGCCATTTACGGACTCATCGGCCAGATGGTGACTACGACCGATTCCGTCACTCAGGCTCTGGAAAGCGCCCGGCGCATGTACGACGCGATCGTGGCGCATGATTACGCCTCGCTGAAGATCGCCGCCACCATCGATGCTATGCGGCCCAAGATTGAGGCTGACATCACGGCCGCTTATGCCGATCTGGGCGCATTGCGCGACCGCAGGACGGCGATCGACGATGCTGTGAAGAACGCCCCCAAACTCATCTCGGATGCCGATTGGTCCTTCAGAGTGGCTACCGAAACATTGGAGGCCAAGCGCGCCGCCCTGGCCGATCTGCGCGACGGTTACACCGCCCAGGAGATCAGGTCACAGCGCAATGTCGTGGCGCAGAAGGAAGATGCCTTGAGTGCGGCGCGGGAACAGGTCGCCAACTACAGCATCCGGGCGCCGTTCGACGGCGTCATCGCTTCGGTCAGCGACACGGCCAAGAAAGGGAGCGCAGTCTCGTCGGGCGCGGTCCTGGCCGTGCTCGTGACGCCGCAGAAGATCGCCACGCTCACGCTCAATGAGATCGACATCGCCAAGGTCAAGCTCGGCCAGAAAGCGACGGTGACCTTCGATGCCATCGAGGATCTCACCATGACCGGAGCGGTGGTGGAGATCGACACCCTCGGCACCACGACCCAGGGCGTCGTCAATTACGGCGTGCAGGTGGCGCTCGACGATCAGGACGAACGGATCAAGCCGGGCATGAGTGTTTCCGTAGCGATCGTCATCGACATGAGACCGGACGTGCTGTTAGCGCCGAACGCGGCCGTGAAGAGCAGCAACGGCAGCCGCTACGTCGAGATCCTTCCCGGCGCGACCGAGGTCGGGACCGTCACTTCGACGGCGGCGCCGGAACGCCGCAGCGTTGAGATCGGCCTCGCCAACGATACCTCGACCGAGATCTTGAGCGGCCTCAAAGAGGGCGACATCATCGTCACGCGGACCGTGACCAGCGCCGCTGCGGGCGCCGCGGGTGCGGCGAGCAACCAGTCGCGCGGCGGCGTGCGGATCCCGGGCGTAGGCGGATTCGGAAACTGACCTATGGCCCTCATCGAATGCGACAAGATCTGTAAGGCCTACGTTTCCGGCGATGTCGATACTCAGGTCCTGAAAAACGTCACTTTCCAAGTGGAGGCCGGCGAGTTCGTGGCCATCATGGGTCCTTCCGGTTCCGGCAAATCGACCCTGATGCATATCCTGGGTGCGCTCGACAGCCCCACTTCCGGGACCTATAAACTGAACGGACGCGACGTCTCGAAACAGACCGACGATGAACTGGCCGAGATCCGCCGCGATCAGATCGGCTTCGTCTTCCAGTCGTTCAATCTGTTGCCGCGGGCGACGGTGCTCAGGAACGTTATTTTGCCGCTCATTTATGCCGGCGTGCCTCGGTCCGAGCGCCGGACGCGGGCAGCCAAGGCGCTGAGTGCGGCCGGACTGCCGGAAGACCGCTGGCATCATCTGTCGAACCAGTTGTCCGGCGGTCAGATGCAGCGCGTCGCCATCGCGCGGGCGCTCGTGAACAATCCCAGCATCATTTTCGCCGATGAACCCACCGGGAATCTGGATACCAAGACCGGCGACATCGTCCTGGATACTTTTCAGAAATTGAATCGCGACGGCCATCACACCATCATCCTGATCACCCACGAACCTTACGTTGCCGAACATGCCGACCGGATCATCACTATCCAGGACGGGCGTATCATCAAGGATACGGCCAACCCCAAAGGACCTTTAAGCCATATCCACCGCGCCGTATGAACCCGCTTGATCTGTTACAGGAGATCTACGCGTCGCTCGTCGTCAACAAGGTCCGTTCCGGGCTCACGATCCTCGGCATCGTCATCGGCATCGGGTCGGTCATCGCCATGGTCTCGATCGGCCAGGGCGTGCAAGGTTCCATCGAAAGCCGCATCCAGTCCATCGGTTCCAATCTGATCCTGGTGACGCCGGGCTTCCAGCGCGGCGCCGGCATGGAAGTGAGATCGGGCCGCGGTTCGGCCACGACGCTCACGCAGGCGGACGCGGACGCCATCAAACGTGAGATCGCCCAGGCTCAGGCGGTGGCGCCGGAGGTTTCGCAGCGCTATCAGATCGCGGCCAAGGGCACGAACACCAACACCCAGGTCGTCGGCACGGTCCCGGATTACGCGATCGTCCGCAGTATCGAGGTCGAAGACGGTTCGTTCATCACCGAGCAGCACGTCCAGAGCTACTCCAAAGTGGCGGTCATCGGCCCGACGACCAGGGACGATCTCTTCGGCGAGGGCGGGGAGTCCATCGGCAAGATGATCCGGATCAACAAGGTCGAGTTCAAGGTCATCGGCGTGACGGCGGCCAAGGGCGGCACAGGCTTCGGCAGCCAGGATGACATGATCTATGTGCCGCTTTCCGCCGCGCAACGTTTCTTGGGCGGCGGAGATTACGTGACCCAGATCAGCATCCAGGCTCCGGACCAGGCGTCGATGGCGGACCTTCAGACCCAGGTTACCGACCTGCTGCTGGCGCGCCACAATATTTCCGACCCGACGCTCGCCGACTTCAGCATCATGAACCAGGCGGACATCGTGGCCACGGCCTCTTCGGTGACCAACACATTCACGTTACTGCTCGCGGCCATCGCCGGAATCTCGCTCCTCGTCGGCGGCATCGGCATCATGAACATGATGCTCACGAACGTCACTGAACGGACCCGCGAGATCGGCCTCAGGAAAGCGATCGGCGCCAAGCGCGGGGCCATCAGCGCCCAATTCCTGGCCGAATCCGTGACCCTGACGTTCCTGGGCGGCTTGTTCGGAGTGTTCTTCGGCTGGCTGCTCTCGATCCTGATCGCCAAGTTCGGCGGCCTGACCACCACGATCACTTTCCAGTCAGTGGCGTTGGCTTTCGGGGTTTCGGCGGCCATCGGCATCATCTTCGGTTTTTATCCGGCTCGCCGCGCGGCGGGACTCAACGCCATCGTGGCCCTGCGCTACGAATAATATTTACCGGGTTCCGCTCGTCGGCGCCCCTGACCGATATGGACCTGAAAAATCATAGGAAGTGTCTGTTAGCGGCGGTAGCGGTTTGTCTCGTCGTGGCGGCCGGGAGTTTTGCTGGAGGTTGGGCTCTGGGGCGGACAGCAGCCAAAAGATCACTGGCTGGCTTCGTCGGCGATCGTGGCGGATTATTTGTCCGCGGCAGCGGGTTACAAGGCGGTGCTGGCGGCGACATGACTTTTGACCGCATGGACGGCGGTAATGGCTCCCGCGCGACCGGCCGGATGCTGGGTGGTAATATTCTCGGCGAGATCCTGAAACTCGATGAACAGAGCGTCACGGTCAAGGTCGCCAACAGCGGAACCAGGTTGGTGTTCCTATCCGAAAAAACGCAGGTGACGAAGACTGAGCCGGCAGGAGTCGCTGATCTGGCGGCTGGCGTTTCCGTCCGCATCATGGGTAGTTCGAATCAGGATGGCAGTGTTTCCGCTCAGAGCATCCAGATTCTGCCGGCGGGTTTCGGCCAGGCTTCGCAGCCTCCGGCGGCCGCGCCATTGGTTCAGCCAGTCGAGTAAATTAGCCGATCAAAAAAGATCGCCGGCTCAGGCTGGCGATCTTTGATTTCTTATCCTGATCATCACGGAGTTCGCGCCGGCGCGGTCAGCTGTCGGCCTTGAAGATCTTGCCGAGTATCTTGCTGAAACGGTCGGTCAGCGCCAGTGGCGGCCGGCGGCCGGTGCAAATGCGCTCATACCAGTTCTCGTATTCTTCCGCCGCGTCGTCCCAGGTCACGACGCTCGCCATGGCGTTCCTGACCAGGCGATGCCACTGCGTCGACTGGCGATGGATGGCCAGCGCTTCGATGATGGCTCCGAACAGCGCCCAGGCCGATCGTTCGCGGAAAGAGAAGCCGTTGCCCTCGCCGGAATTCGGATCGAAGTCAGTGACGATGTCGTTCAGTCCGCCGGTCCGCCGCACCAGCGGCACGCAGCCGTAGCGCAGCGCCTCAAGAGCGATGATACCGCCGGGCTCGAAAGAGCTCGGGATGAGCATCAGGTCGGCTCCGGCAAAGATCTTGCGCGGCAGTTCGAAATTCGAGAACAGGTGCAGGCCGAGGTTGTTAGGGAAATGTTTCTTGAGTTCGGTGAAACCCTGCCGGAACTGTTCATCGCCGGTGCCGAGCACCACGAGTTGGGCGTCGGGGCGGGCTTCAAAGACGCGCGGCGCGGCTTCGAGGATCAGATCGATGCCTTTTTGCGAGGTCAAGCGGCCGCTGAAAGCGATGACTGGGACGTTCGGATCGATTGGCAGGCCGAAGGCTTTCTGCAGATCTGTCTTGTTGGCTTCTTTGCGGCGGAAATACGTGTAGCTGCTGTAGATCTTGGCGATGCGCTTGTCGACCGCCGGATCGAATTCTTCGGTATCCAAGCCGTTCAGGATGCCGTGCAGCTTCTGTTGGTTCTGCGCGAGGACCGCCAGCAGGCCTTCGGAGTACTCCGGCGTCAGGATCTCGCGGGCGTGAGTCGGACTCACGGTCGTGACCGCGTCGGCGTATCGGATGCCGCGCAGCAGGATGTTCTGGCCGGCCAGTTCCTTGGATCTGATCGGCGCGAGCGGTTTTTCGCCGTCGTCCTTCTCTTCCTCGCGCATGAAGCGGAAATCGTAGACGCCCTGGTAGCGGAAATTATGCACCGTTAGGACGATGCAGGTGTTTTTCATCAGTTCCCGATAATCCGGATGGCGCCGGGCCATTTCGATGAAGTAGCTCGCGTGCCAGTCGTGGCAATGGACGATATCCGGCCACCAGGCGTTCTTGTCGCCGCGCGCGAGCCGTTCTTTCTGGATTCGCAGCCATTCCAGGCAGCTGCGCGAAAGCAGCGCAAAACGCGTCGGATCATCGATGTAACCGAAAACGTTCTCGCGAAGTTCGTAGTATTCGCGATTCTCGAGAAAATAGACCGGGGCGTCGGCGCCGCGTTCCCTGAGCGCCAGCACGTTGCAGAGCAGCGGCTTTTCCGACTCGGCATCATCCGAGCGGACGGCCAGATTTTGGACGTCGCTTTGGAGCTCCAGTTTTTTGCCGGCCGCGTCGGCCAGTTTGCTCGTGCCGTACTTCGGCGTGAAGATCCGCACGTCCAGGCCGTTGCGCCGCAGCGCCCGCGGCAGGAAATACATCACCTGGGACAGGCCGCCGACCTTGACGAACGGGGCCACTTCAGCCGAGAGAAAGAGTATTTTTTTCGCCATAAAAACATTATAATACAAATATCGTTCCAGGCATAGCTTCGAATGCTGAAAAATATGTCAAAGATCGTCGGGACCGCCGCACCGCTTTCCTGTCTGTGGGAGTCTGGCGGGCGGTCAAAGAAGCCCGAGGCCGGCACTACGGCCGCCGGGATCGTTTTTCTCGGCTGGCTCAAGGCGACCGGGCAGAAAGCCTGGCAGCTTTTGCCGCTCTCGGAGACCCATCTGGAGCCGGGATCGCGAGTGAAACGCGCGTCTTCGCCGTATCAGGGGTATGGCATCGGTTTCGGCACGCGTTATCTGCCGCCGGCGGGCCGTCGCCTCCGGCCGACGCGTCGGCAGTGGTCCGTTTTTGTCCGCGAGAACAGAGGCTGGCTCGACGATTATTCGTTGTTCGCGGCGCTGGCTGCGCATTTCGGAACCGATGACTGGACCGTCTGGGAAGCGGCTATCCGCGACCGCGAACCGCAGGCCATGAGGCGCTGGCGGCGGCGTCTGGACGCGAGCTGGCGGCGCGAGGCCCTGACCCAGTGGCGTCTGCGGACGGCCTTCCTCGGGTTGCGGGCCGCGGCTTCAGCCGCCGGCGTCGAACTCATCGGCGATCTGCCGTTCTATCTGCCGAACCGCAGTCCGCTGGTCTGGGCGCATCGGGAGTGTTTCGATCTCGACCGGAATGGCCGGTCGCGCGCCGTGTCCGGCGTGCCCGACGGTCCGCGGTCGCATTTCGGCCGGCAGGTCTGGGGCCATCCTTTATATGATTGGCGGCGGCCGGCTCGCGTTCTCCGACTCTGGCGCCTGCGGTTGGATTTTTACGCCGGCTTTTACGATCTGTTGCGACTGGATCACGCCAAGGGGTTCTTCAATTTCGGCGCCATGGATCCGATTGATCCGTCCCGCGACGCTATCCGCACCGGACCTGGCATGGCGGCGCTTCGCCGGGTGATCGCCAGCGCCCGCGGCCTGAAACTCGGACTGTTCGCGGAGGACGCCGGCGATCGTCTGCGAGGATTGCGCCGGACCCTGCGGCAGCTGAAAATTCCCGGGATCCGGCAGCTGCGGTTCGCTTATAACGAAAAACGCCGACGCCTGGAACGGAATTACGCCGACGTCGCCGCTTACCCCGAGAACTGCCTGGTCTACACCAGCACCCATGACACCGAGACCTTGGTCGGCTACCTGCGGTTGCTGACCGCCGCGGAGCGCCGGTTGCTTTGCGCTCATGTCGGTGTGCCGTCCAGTGCCGATCACCGGATCATGGCCCGGCGGCTGATTGGAGCCCTGGTCGCGTCGCCGGCCCGCCGCGTCATCGTGCCGGTTCAGGATTGGCTGGGTTCGACCAGACGCATCAATATTCCCGGGACCGAAAAACCGACCGCTGATCCCAACTGGCGTTATCGCCTGGAGCGGCCGATAAAAAAAATGCCCAGCCTGGAGTGGTTGGGATTGCCGCGTTCCTGAAAGCCGGTCAGCTGACCTGACGGATCAGATAAACGGTTCCGGTCGCCGATAATTTCACTTCGTCGCCAGCGCGACGGCCGAGCAACAGTGCACCGAGCGGCGAGAGATGCGAGATCCGGCCAGCGGCCGGGTCGGTCTCTTGGGAACCGGTGATCACGTAAGTTTTGTCGCGGCCGCCGAAGCTCACCTCGACCGTGGAGCCGATGCGGACGTGGCCGAGTTCGTCGGTTCCGGGCTCGATCACGACGGCATTCTTCAATTTTTCCTTCACCGCCAACATCCGGCCGTTCATGCCGAAGAGCCGCCGTTTGGCTTCCTGATAAGCGGCATTCTCCGACAGGTCGCCCATGTCGCGCGTGCGATTCAGTTCCTCGGTCGCGGCCGGCAACGACCGTTCGAGGCGGCGCAGTTCATCCTGAAGAGCGGCGATGGCCTCGGCGGAGAGGAAATTATCGCCGTCGCCGGCATATTTGCGGTTAAGTTCGGATTTGCGTTGCGGTATCTGCATATTTGATCTCTTGATGTTAGCGCTTGCGCGGTCTGGCTGCAACGAGGGCGCGCGGAAACCGCTTCCTTGATGCGCGGATATCCGAGCGGGGGATAAGCTTGTCGCTTGGAATTCTGGTATCATAGCACCAAGCCGGATAAATCAGAGCGAGCTGGCCAATTATGAGCGGATATCTTACAGCGCGTTCCCGTCGTCGGGGTGCTTTCACTCTCATCGAGATCCTGATCGTCATCGGCATCATCGGTCTTTTGGCGACCATGGGCGCGGTCGCAGGCGGCGGCGCTCTGAAAAAAGCCCGCGATACGAAACGCAAGAGCGATCTGGCGCAGTTCGGGCGTTTCTTCGCGATCAGTTGTCCGATGCCCGACGCTGGTCCGGGCGAACATGATTTCGCCGTGATCGTCTCGGAGTTGAAGGCCAAGAATCCGCAGATCGCCCAGCTCGTGGGCCGAATCCCGCGCGATCCGCGGCGCGGCAGCGACACCGAATCCTACTATCGCTACCTGGTCTCCGCGGACGGCCGGAAATGCGCGGTCTACGCCAATCTCGAGAATGCCGCGGAAGTCGTGACTAACACCCGGATCACGGCGCCCGAAGCCGGCGGCGGCACCGGCGTGCTGCGCGGCGCAAACGTCGGCTGGAACGGCACGGACCGGTACTTTCAGGTTTCGAATTGAGTCCGACGATCATCGCCACCGATCATGTCCGAAAAGATCCTGCTCCACACCTGCTGCGCTCCTTGCAGCATCGCCGTCATCGATGAATTGCGCGCCAGCCGCGAAGTCGTCGTCTTTTTCTATAATCCCAATATCTATCCCGCGGCGGAATACGACAAAAGGAAGGCAGAGGTCGTCCGGGTCTGCCGGGAGTGGGGGATCAGGATGATTGATGCTGACCACGAGCCGCAGGTCTGGGAAGAGGCGGTCGGCGTCCTGGGTGCGATCACAGAAGGCGGCTCGCGCTGCGCGGCCTGCTGCCGCCTGCGTCTCGCCGCCGCGGCGGCCCGGGCGCGCGATCTGGGCATAGCGGTTTTCGCGACCAGCCTCTCGAGCGGCCGCCAGAAAAACTCTTCCGTCATCAATGATCTCGGCCGCGCTATCGCCGGCGAATTCGGATTGATCTTTCTCGACGAGGATTGGAAAAAGAAAGGCCGGTCGGAGAAAGCGCGGCAGCTGGTCGCCGAGCGCGGCATCTATCGCCAGCGTTATTGCGGCTGCCGATACTCTTTGGCAGCAGCAGAAATCTCGGCTCGCGGAAAATAATCGTTAATCAATCCGTATGCCCAAAGGAGAATTATTGCGGACTGTTGATGCTGCTCTGTCGTCAGGCGATGCCGAACGCTGCAAGACTGCGGCCGCCGGGCTGAATCTCATGTTCGTGGCGGATTGCATCAATCGACAGACTGCTCGACGCGTCAAGTTATTTACTGCCTTGTCGCCTGAAGCGCAGGGACCAGTATTCGTCAGACTTACGGATCAAGCTCGCGCCGCTGTCATCGCTCTTCTGGATGACGACGCGGCTGCTTTGATGCTGCAATTAATGGATGAGGATGACGCCGTCGACGTACTGCAACAACTGACGCCGGAACGGCAGGAGGAGATTTTGGGTAAGGTCCGGGTCGACAAACAGGCCAAGATCGAGCATCTATTCCGGTTCGCGCCGGAGACTGCCGGCGGACTCATGGACCTGAATTTTATCATCGTCAGGGCGGGTTATACCTTTGCCGAGGTGGCAGAGAAGATCCAGAGGCATATTGATCGCGATCAGCGCGCGCCGCTCATTCTGGTAGCCGACGAAGGCGGCCGATTGTTGGGACAACTGTCCTACAAGGACTTGATTCTGAATCCGCAGACGGCGCAGATAGCCAAGTTAGTCAGGTTGATGCCGATGGTTCCGTATCATAGCGACCAGGAAGATGTTGTGCGCATCGCGCGTAATGAGCAGACCGACGTCATTGGCGTGGTTGACGATGAGGGTCTGATCCTGGGCACGGTTCACGTTCGCGACTTGCTGCGCATCGTCGAGACCGAGGCTACCGAGGATGTCTACCGTTTTGCCGGCGTTCACCACGACGAAGAGATCGGCGATCCGGCTCATTACAAGATCAGGCGGCGTTCGGTCTGGCTGGTCGTCAATCTGTTCACGGCCACCTTGGCCGCCTTCGTGGTCTCGCGTTTTCAGAATAGCATCAGCCAGATGTCGCTCCTGGCAGTGTTCATGCCCATGGTGGCGGGCGAAGGCGGTAATGCTGCGACTCAGACTTTGGCAGTCGTTGTCCGCGGCCTCGCAGCCGGCGACTTGACTTGGCCAGAAGCCCTGAAGGTTATCAAGCGCGAAGCGCTGGCGGGCTTCGTGAATGGCCTGATCGTCGGCGCAGTCGCGGCTGTCGTGGCCGTTCTCTTTCACGCGCCGCTGCTCTTGGCTTTGGTCCTGGCGCTCGCCATGATCGTGAATCTGTTCGTGGCCGGACTTTTCGGAGCCGCCGTCCCGTTTCTCTTGAAGAAGATCGGTATCGATCCGGCTATCGCCAGTTCGATTTTCGTGACCACGGCGACTGACGTATTCGGTTTCTTGGTTTTCTTGGGTCTGGGTACTTGGTTGCTTCTCTAAACAACAGGTGCAATCACAATTTTGATACGGCTGCAGTAACAGCCGACGTGGTATAATTAAGCCAAGTCCAATCTGGTTATGGCCCAGCTGATCGAAGAAAAAGCGCGATTCGAGGCTTTGCGAGCCTTGCCGGAGTTCGCCCGGTTCAATGGGCGTCCGGTGGCTTATTTTTGCGCCGAATACGCTTTTAATGAACCGCAGCGGCGCTACGCCGGCGGCCTGGGCGTCCTGGCCGGAGACATGGTCCGGGAAGCGGCCGACCTGAAATTTCCGCTGCTCGCCATCGGTTTGTATTATCGCGAAGGGTACATCTGTTCGCGTAAAAGCCTTGGCGACGGACAATCCGTGGAAGCTTGTGAAGCGACGCCGCCGTCGCGCGCCGGTTTCGAACCCGTCTATGATCAGAAAGGCGAGCGGCTGCACGTTATCGTGCCGATCCACGATCGCAACATCAGATGTCGGGCGTGGCGCAAGTCCATCGGCCAGGTTCCGGTCTACGTCCTCGATACCAACTGCGAGGAGAACCTGCCGGCCGATCGCGGCATCACCGACCGGCTGTACGACAACGACAAAGAGACGCGTTTCAAACAGGAGATCGTCCTGGGGATCGGCGGTCTGCGCCTGATCGAGGCTTTGGGCATCCATCCGATCGTCTATCATCTGAACGAGGGGCATTCCGCCATGTTGGCGCTCGAACTCATCCACCACGAGATGCATGAGCGGCATATCGGTTTCGACGAAGCCAAACAGTTTGCGCGCCGCCGCATCGTCCTGACCAACCACACGCTCGTGCCGGCCGGCAACGAGGTCTACAGCTACGACTTGGCCACCATGCTGCTGCAGCGCTACGCCATCGACCTGTCCGTTCCCGTCCATGAGCTCGTGAAACTCGGACTCGTCCAGCAGTCGAGCGAATTCTCGCTCACCATGCTGGCGCTGCGCATGTCGACCATCGTCAACGCGGTGAGCCGGCTGCATGCCGCCAAGGCCAAAGAGATCTGGACGGATCATCCGATGGTGGCCGTGACGAACGGCATCCATGTCCCGACTTGGGATCGCATCGGCGACGATCATGCCGGTGCGGGGTCGTTCTGGGCCCGGCATCAGGAAAAGAAAAAAGAATTGTTGGATCATATCCGCGCCGCCACGGGCCGGGAGTGGAGCGCTGACACCCTGCTCATCGGCTGGGCGCGCCGCATCGTCCGTTACAAGCGTCCGCTCGCGATCTTCGAGGACCTGAAACGCTTGGCCGATCTGGCGCGCGCCGCCGGCCGTCCTTTCAAGATCGTCATTTCCGGATACGCACATCCGAATGACACCGACGGCGAGGGATTATTGAAAGAGATCATGAAGTTGACCGAGGGTGAACTTGCCGACATCGCAGTTTATCTGCCGGGTTATGGCCTCGGTTCAGCGGGACTTCTCGTCGCGGGCTGCGACGTCTGGCTGAACACGCCGGTCGTCGGCTTCGAGGCTTGCGGTACGAGCGGTATGAAAGCCGCTTTGAACGGCGTGCTCCAGCTTTCGACCAAGGACGGCTGGATCCACGAGGCGCCGCTCGACAACGCCGGCTGGATCCTGCATAACGACCATCTGAATCAGGATATTTTCGACCGCCTGGAGAAGGATATTCTACCGTTATATTACGCGCGCAACGCCGCCGGCACGCCGGAACTCTGGGAAGAGCGCATGCGCCATTCGCGCGCCATGATCCTCGAACAGTTCACGGCGACCAGGATGTTCCGCGAGTACGTCGAGACGTTATATTCCTAGAGCTGGGCGGCGGCCGATCGAGCCTCATCATAAGCCGCGGCAGATCCGCCGCGGCTGAATTGTCGTGAGCGGTAATTGACTTTCGGTTCAGGGCGGGGTAAAAAGAGCCGTTCTTTCACAACAGGAGTCAGCCATGAAGATCCTGATCACCGGTTCGAACGGCTACGTCGGAAATTTTTTGGCCGAGCATTTTTCCCGGCAAGGGATCCCGGTCGTCGGCCTGGATATTGCTTCGATGCCGCGCCAGCGGGATTATCCGAATTTTCGCTTCGTGAAATGCGATGTCCGCGACAAGCCGCTCGTCCGCCGCATCTTCGCCGACGAGTTGCCGACGCATGTCATCCATCTCGCTTACCTCATGGATCCGCAGCACGACGCCTTGTTCGAATGGGACGTTGATGTTTACGGTTCGATGAACGTCTTCATCGCCGCTCACGACACATCCAGCGTCGTCCAGTTCATCCACTTCAGTTCCGCGAGCGTCTACGGCGGCTGGCCGGACAATACCATCGGCATCACCGAGGAGCGGCGTCCGCGGCCGCGCGACTGGGTGTACGCCCAGAACAAGGTGTGGGTGGAAGATCATTATCTGCGCTTCGCCAAACGGGCGGACTTCAAATTGGTCAACTTCCGGATGTGTACGGCGGTCGGTCCGAGCTACTACAAGCCGGGCGGCGTCGTAGCCGTGCTGGCGAAGTCGCCAGTCGGCCTGCTGCTCGACGGCTCTGACGCCGAGATCCAATTCATCCACGAGGACGACGTCAAAGCGCTCGTCGGCCTAGTGCTCGCGGACGCGGAGATCGAAGGTGTCTTCAATCTCGCGGCTGATTCGTATTCGTGCCAGCGGGAAATGAATCCGAATTCGCGGAAGATCTTCCTCAGCCTGCCGAAACGCCTGTTCAAGGCGGTCATCGCCTTGCTCTGGAAACTGCGGCTCAGCAGCGTTTCGCCGACCTCGGTCAACCTCATCGCTCACGGGATCGTCGTGTCGCCGAAGAAATTGCAGGAACGCTACGGCTATTCGTTCCGCTATTCGACGCGCGAGGCTTTCTTCGATGCCTATCATCGGAGGAAAGAGAACGGTACGCTTTAGCGGACAATGCCCTCCTGGCCGGGGGCATTTTTTATTTGTCTGCGCCAGCCGCCGCCGGCGGCTTGAAATCGATCCAAAAAAGCGGTAAAATTAAAGCAGAGGAAATAAAAATGACCACGGTCAAAAAACGGCAAAACGGTTCATTTGCGTTGGGTATCCGGCAGTCGGCATCAGCCCTGGCCATATTATTGGCGTGGGGTTTTTTTATTCCGGTCGCGCCGCTCTGGGCGGCCGAGTCCGATCTGACCGATACGGACCATGACGGCCTGACGGATCTTCAGGAAACGAGCATTTATTTCACCGATCCGACGTTGCCCGATACCGACGGCGACGATTATGACGATCTGGCCGAGATCCGGAACGGCTACTCGCCGCGGCATGGAGCCGGCGCCCGGCTGATTCAGGTCGATTCGGACAGCGACTACCTGAATGACGCCTGGGAACTGGTCCTGGGCACGGGTCTCATGAATCCGGATTCGGACGGCGATCTCTACCTCGACGGCACCGAGGTAGCGGCGTCGTATAACCCGCTCGATCCGTCGTCCAAAAAATTGGAGAAACTGATCAAGGTGGACCTCGCTCGGCAGCGCCTGGAATATTCTTTCGCCGGCAAGCAGTTCGGCGCCTTTCCGATCTCCAGTGGCATCAGCGGCATGTCGACGCCCAGGGGAGAGTTCAGCATCCTGGACAAGCAGCCGAGCAAGGATTACGGCGGTCGCGGTTTCGGTTTCTATTATCCGGATACGAAATGGAACCTGCATTTCACCACGCAACGCTGGCGTTACTACATCCACGGCGCGTATTGGCACAATGATTTCGGCCGACCGAAAAGCCACGGCTGTGTGAACGTCTCCTATAACGACATGGAAGCGCTTTATTGGTGGGCGCAGGTCGGAACTAAGGTCGTCATCAATTGAGTCGGCGCCGGCCGTTATTTCTAGACCGTCGGCATTTGTGGTAAACTTTCGATATGAATCGTGACGTCTCGAAAAATTTCAGGATATCCCGCGTGATCGCGTTACTGACAGTGGTACTCGCGTTGCCGCTGTTTTCCGGTTGTGGGATGACTATTGGTTTGAACGGCCGATCCCCGGAAGATCTGGTTCGCGGGATCATCGGTTTGAATGACGCTCCGCGGATCGAGTTCGACGATTTTTATGGCCAGTTGCTGGAGGAGGGGCGAAGCTGGGCCGGCGATAAATTGCGGATCGGACGGATCAGCGTCGGTTCGGCCGGAACTGTCGGCCGATCGCGTGGCGCCGCGCCGATCTGGATCGCCGACATCGTGCGCTGCGATCGCGAGGAAGAGATTGTCGGTGCCGATCAGAAGATTCCGAAGATTAAGCTATGTTCTGGCAAGTTGCGACAAGCAGTGATGTCCAATCTGGATATCGACGGTTATGAGATCGGTTTTAATTTGGGCAAGGAAGATTCTTTTATTGGCAGCGCGGTGAAACCGGAATTGATCAAAGTGGCCGCTGCCGAGGCTCAGCGTCTGGCTGATGCGGCGATGGGCAGCTCCGATGCCGACTCTGGCCGCTACGTTTACGAACTCGATATCCGCCGCGCGGATGCCAAACCGCTGTGGCGCGTCCGAAAAGATTGCGATGCGGATTCGCCAGACGGCGGCGGGTGTTCGGCGTCTGATCGCTGGGTCGTCGAACTTGAGGCTGACACCGGCAAGATCATCAGCCAGGAGCATTTATAATTTCAATCGCGCCACATCTCCGTGGTTTTGAACGGGCCGGATAAGGCCTGTTTTTAAATTTAGCGAGCGGCTAAAGAAGCTTAAAAGACGCACACCTTTGACACCAGTTCCGTTAGCGGTAAGATGGCCTTGCCGCTAAGCCTATTTCGGCTGGTTATAGGGGGTGAACCCATGAACCGTGGCCTTTGTGAAGTTCTGGTGATGGTGGCTGGACTGTTCTTTCCAATTTCCGCTTGTTCTCCCGCCGAGGAGCGCGAGAACAGCCGAATCAACGTTCCTGACGACGCGACTGACGCGGCTTTGAACCCGGAAAGTCCTGACCGACGGGTCAACGCTCCTTTTCCGGGGACTGTCCGCGCGCATGGCGCTCAGCGACGCGCTGGCGACAGCCACAGGCCGCCGACGATTAGGTTGCGCTCAGTGGACGAACTTGCCGCCGCTGGCGCGAGCATCGAACCGCGGATCGACCCGATCACGGTCGAGATCACGGCTATCGAGATGCCGCTGATCGCCTTCGAGCCGGATGCTATTACCGGCGCTGAACTACCCGAGCCGGTCGCGGCTGATCAGCGTCCGGAATCGACGGACGCCGAGTCGGAATCTTCAGCCGAGTTTTCGTCAGCGCCCGAAAAAAACCGACTCCAGCTACAACTGGACGATCTGCAATCGCAGAACGCGGAGTTGATCGAGCGCATCGAAAAACTCGACGAAAAGATCACGCGGCTGGAGAGTAAAACCAGCCACGAAACCGTCGGCGTCGGAATCGGCATCGCTTCCGGGTTAAAGAATGCCCAGGGCGAACACCGGCTCGTTCTCGAAGCTAATTTGCGGTATTTCTACGCCTGTCTTTACGCCCAGAATGGCGTTTGCGGCGGGGTTTCCACAAATTTACACCTGTGGAACGTCCGGCTCCGTTGGTTCGGCATCGGTCTGATGTACTACGGCAATTACGGTATCGATCGGGCCTTGTCCGTGCCGGAATTCGAACGCAAGTTCGATCTGATGCTGACTTCCGGTCTTGATTGGCGGGTTTGGGAGGGGTTGGAGCTCCGAGCGCAGGCTGCTTGGTTCATACCGTCGCCCAAGCCTGTCTATAACAAGGCCAAGGAACGCATCGAACAAGCCGCCGAAGAATTTGACATCTATGACTCGGACAGCCGCGCCGCGGCTCGCCATGCCCCTAGTGATGCTTGGGACATCGTGACCGAGGCATATAAACGCGCTTTCCGATCGCCGTACTTGATCATCGGCGCCAGGTGGGAATTCTGACTTCAAGCCCCGTCCTCGGACGGGGCTTTTTTCATCAGACAAACGTCTTCGAAGATGTTATGATGCATGCTGTTATGAGCATTGTTGAAGTGAACGGTCTGACCAAGAAATTCGGCGATTTCACGGCCGTGGAGGCGGTCAGTTTCAACGTGAACGAAGGCGAGATCTTCGGTTTTCTCGGACCGAACGGCGCCGGCAAATCTACGACCATCGCCATGCTGACGACGCTGCTCCAACCGACCGCTGGCGAAGCCCGCGTGAACGGTTTCAGCGTGATCCGGGACCGCGACGAGGTCCGCCGCAGCATCGGCATCGTCTTTCAGGACCCTTCCCTGGATGATCGTCTGACCGCCGAAGAGAATCTTCGCTTCCATGCCCGGCTTTACGGCGTGAGCGGGGCTGAATATCGCCGACGGCTCGAGGAGGTCCTGCGCCTCGTCGAACTCTGGGACCGCAAAGACCATATCGTCAGGACTTTTTCCGGCGGCATGAAACGTCGGCTGGAGATCGCCCGCGGCCTGATCCACTACCCGAAACTGCTGTTCCTTGACGAACCCACTCTCGGACTCGATCCGCAGACTCGGAGTCATCTGTGGGAATATGTCCTCAAACTCAAGCGCGACCAGAAGATGACCATCTTCATGACCACGCATTATATGCAGGAGGCTGAATATTGTGATCGCATCGCTGTCATTGATCATGGCCGCATCGTGGCTCTGGATACTCCGGCGGAACTGAAGAAACAGGTCGGCGTCGACACTGTGACCGTGATCGCGGCCGATCATGACGCGCTCAAGCTGACGCTGCGCGATCGTTACGGTCTGGAATCGCGCGAGCTCGGCGGAGCGGTCGAATTCGGCGTGGTTGAAGGGGAGAAATTCCTGCCGAAATTTTTGGCCGAACCGGGGCTGAAGATCTCTTCCGTCGCTTTGCGTAAACCGACCCTCGACGACGTTTTCCTGAAACTGACCGGCCGGGTCATCCGCGACCAGGAAGCCGGAGCCGCCGACAAACTCCGAAACCATCTGCACGGCCGCCCCGCGCATCATTGAAGAAGCCTATGAATGTCCGACAGAACACCGCCGCCATCATGGTCGTGGCCGAGCGCGAACTCATCCGTTACTGGCGCGACAAACCCCGTATCGTCTCCACGCTGTTCCAGCCGCTGATGTTCCTGTTCGTCTTCGGCAGTGGCCTGCAGCAGACCTTGTCCCGGGGGAATTTTGGGGTGGATTTCCTGCAGTTCATGTATCCCGGCATCATCGCCATGAGCATCATGAGCCTGGCGTTCTTCTCGACGATCTCCACGGTCTGGGATCGGGAGTTCGGGTTCCTCAAGGAGATCCTTGTGGCTCCGGTTTCCCGCGTCAGCATCGCGCTCGGCAAGATGGCCGGCGCGGCCGCCATCGCTTCGCTCCAGGGCGTGATCCTGCTGGCGCTGGCGCCTTTCATCGGCGTCAGGCTGCATTGGTCGGTCATGCCCAAACTTTTACCGCTCATGATCCTGTTGGCGTTTGTCATCGCCGGACTCGGCTTGTTCATCGCCTCCTTGGTCAAGACCGTCGAGAATTTCGGCGTGATCATGAATTTTTTCGTCTTCCCGATGTTCTTCCTGTCTGGCGCTTTCTTTCCGCTCACGGCCGTACCGGCCTGGATGAAGGCGGTGGCACTCATCAATCCGCTGTCCTACGGCGTCGACGCCATGCGGCAGATCCTGCTGGCGCCGCAGGTCTCCGCGCGCGTTCTGGATACGCTGATCCTGCGCACGGCCTCCGCGGACGCGGTGATTCTGGTGGCCTTCACAGCGGTCTTCTTGTTCGCCGCGGTCCTGGCTTTCGACAAGAGAAATTGAGCGACAGTGATAAAAAATACCACCCCGAGGAGCGGGGTGGTTTTCAGGTCTGTCTAGAAGCTGACGCCGAGCAGGTAAGACAGCTTCTCGGCTTCGGCGATGAGGCTGCCGAGCGAGAGCTCCAGTCCTTGGGACCAGAATTTCGCGTCCGCGGGGTCGAGGCCGAACGGCTTCAATAGTCCGATCGCATCTTCGACGCTGCTGTTGCGGAGCAAGTCGCAGTATTTGGATTCGAATTCGCCGGGAGGGAAGTTGCCGCGCACTGCGAACAGCGAGTGCGTCAGCAGTTCGCCGAAGGCGTAGCTGTAGACGTAGAACGGCTGGTGGAAATGGGGCAGGTAGGCCCAGAGGTGATCCGTGTTCTCGTAGGTGAAAGCCTCGCCGTAGAGTTTCTTGGTCTCTTCGATCCAGATCGCGCATAGTTCCTCGACCGACAGTTTCCGGTCCGTGCCGTGAAGCCGCTGTTCGAAGTTCGAGAAGCCGATCTGTCGGACCACGGTGGTCATGATATCGTCGATCTTGCCCATGATCAGGGCCAGCAGGCGGCGCGGATCGCCGGCATACTGGCGACGGAGATCGTCGAAGACGAGCATTTCGCCGAAGACCGAGGCGGTCTCGCAGTAGGCTGTCGGCGCTTCCGCCATGAGCGTGCCTTGGCTGGCGCTCACGAGCAGGTCGTGCACGCCGTGGCCGAGCTCATGGGCGAGCGTCATGACGTCGCGGGTCGAGCCCAGGTAGTTCAAGAGCGTGAACGCGACGGTCCGGCCGCCGGGCAGGGTCGCGGATTGTTCGTAAGCGCCGCCCATCTTGCCGGGCGTTGCCGGCGCGTCGACGTGTCTCTCGACGAGTATCTGCCGCACGAGCGCGGCGAGGGTCGGCGAGAAAGCCTGGTAGGCGTCCACGACGATCCGCACGGCCTCGTCGAAGGGGATCTTGGTTCCGTCAGCCTGGCCGATCTTGACGTTGCGGTCGCTCCAGCGGAGACGCGGCAATCCGAGATGAGCGGCCTTGAGGCGGTAGAAACGCTTCACAAGCGCCGGACCTTCGTCGGCCACGGCCCGATGCAGCGCTTCGACCATCGCGTCCGATACGGCATTCTCGCGGTTGCGGGCCTCCAGCGGATGCTTGTAGCCGCGTTCTTTATCCTCCAGCCGCTTGGCGGCGGCGAGCTGATAGAGCGTCTGTGCCGCGTAGTTCGCGAAGACGCCTTTCAGACCTTCGTTCAGGGTCTTCAGGGTGGCGGCGCGGATCTCCGGATTCGAATTTTCGTAGGCCAGATCGAGCATCTCCTCGAGCGTCAATTCCTGGCCCGCGTGATCGAAACGCAGGTCGGCCTGGAGCTCCTCATGGAATGATGCCCAGGAGTCCGGACCGAAAGGTTCGCGGATAGCGAGCGCCTGTTCGACCGGTTCGGAGAGCAGGTAGGGCTGTTCTTCGCGGATGCCCTGCAGATAGGGCCGATGCTTTTCGACGAGCGGGTCAGCGGCCGCCTGGCGGTCGATGTCCGCCTGGTCAAGCGCGACGATCTCGTGATCCATGAACTTGAGAAACTTGCCGCAGGCGAGGCTCAGACGATTGGAGGCGTCGGCGAGTTTCGCCTGGATGACGGCGTCGCCGAGGTCCAGATGATGCCTGAACGTCAGGTAGGTGAGTACTTTGCTGGACAACTGTTCGATCCCGATCAGGTCCGCGAGCGCGGCGCCCAGTTTGTCCTTGAGCCGGCCCTGGAAGTTCTGGTGGAAAGTCGGAGCGGCAAGTTCGAGTGCTTGAATGTCGGCTTCGAGCTGCGGGTCGTCGAGTCCGGAATAGAAACAAGACAGGTCCCAGCGCCAGTTTTCAGCGCCCAGATTGATGGCGGATGCAACCATTCTGATCCTCCGGGTTGGTTGTCAAAGAACTGCCAGCAGCTAAACAAAATGCCGCGCTATGGTCAATCGCCGCGGCAGATCCCGCAAGATCGCGGCCTGCAAAAAAGCCGCTCTCAGATGAGAGCGGCTGGTGTCGAAAAAAGCTTCTTACGGAACGTCGTAGCCGAGCTCGCGGCTCAGGCGTTCGGCTTCCTGGACCATCGCGCCCAAGCTGAGCTCGATGCCCTGGGACCAGAATTTGGGATCGTTCGGGTCGAGGCCGAAGGGGCGCACCAGATCGACGGCATTCTTGGTGCCGCCGGACCGGAGCAGATCCAGGTAGAGCGGTTCGAATCTGTCGCCGAGCCGGGCGCGCTGGCCGTAGAGGCTGTGCGTCAGCAGTTCGCCGAAGGCGTAGCTGTAGACGTAGAACGGCCGATGGAAGTGGGGGACGTAGACCCAGAGGTACTCCATGTTCTCGTAAGTGAATACGTCGCCCTCGGCGCCATACATTTCCTTGGTGACCTCGAGCCAGATGGCGTTGAGTTCGTCGACCGTGAGCCGGCGTCCGGCGGCATGGACCCGCCGCTCGAAGTTCGAGAAGCTGATCTGCCGGACACTGGTGTTGATCACGTCGTCGATCTTTTCCATGAGCAGGGCCAGCTGGGCTTCTTTGTCGCCCTTTTTGGCCGCTTCAGCGCGCAGATAGTCGAAGACGATCATTTCGCCGAAGACCGAAGCGGTTTCGGCGTAAGCCATCGGCGCTCCGTTCATCAGCGATCCCTGAGCCTCGGCGGCCAGCTGCCCGTGGACGGCATGGCCGAGTTCGTGGGCGAGCGTCATAACGTCCCGTTCGGAACCTTGATAATTAAGGAGCACGAACGAGACGGCGCGGTCTTTCGGGATCATGATCGTGAGGCAGAAAGCCCCGTTCGCTTTGCCCGCGGAAGCGGGCGCGTCGATACGCCGCTCGGCGTACATCTGTCGGACATACGCGGCCATGGTCGGACTGAAGCTTTGGTAGGCCGAGGCCACCGTCCGCATCGCTTGATCGAACGGGATGTCGGAGCCGGCGTTATCGAACGGCAACCGGGCGTTGCGGTCGCTCCAGCGCATCCGTTCCAATCCTAGGATCGCCCCTTTGAGGCGGTAATAGCGCCGGGCGAGCGGCGCAGCGGTCTCTTTGACCGCGTCATGGAGCGCGTTGACCACTTGGTCCGGAACGGCATTGCTGCGGTTGCGCTCGTCCATCGGATGCGCGAACCGGCGCTCCCGATCCTCGACCGCTTTGGCTCCAGCGATCATGTTCAGCGTCTGGGCGGCGTAGCGGGCGAAGAAACCGCTGAAACCGTCGTTCAGCGCCTTCTGGGCCGCCGCGCGCTCTTCGGGATCAGGCGCCGCGGACATGATGTTCAGGAGTTCCTTCAGCGTCACGTTCTTGTCGTTGAAGGTGAAGCGTAGTTCGGCTTCGATCTCCTCGTAGAATTTGACCCAGGATTCGGCGCCGTAAGGCGCGCGCGCGGCCAGAGCTGCTTCGATATTTTCCGAAAGCAGATGCTGCTTCTTGGCGCGGATGGACCGGATGAACGGCGTGAGCCGTTTCAGGTTCGGATCAGCCGCGATCTGCCGATCAAGCGTTTCCTGGTTGAGTTGGATCACCTCGTGTTCGAAGAAGTTGAGGTTTTCCGAAACCGCCAAACTGAGACGCTGTTCGGCGTCAACATACTTTGACCGCACTTTTTCATCGGTCAGATTCTGGCTGGTCTTGAGCATCAGGAAAGCCAGGACTTTGTTCATGAGCTGGTCGATCTCGTCATAGGCCGCGATGGCCGAGCCGAGGCTTGTGTTCAGCCGGCCCTGGTAGTCAGTCCGGAATTTGTGGAGCGACTTTTCGATACGAGTAAGGTCGGCGGCGATCTGTGGATCGTCGATCCCTTTATAGAAGACCTTCAGATCCCAGCACATCTCATTGCCGCTGCGGTCGCTGATTGCGCAGGATTTGACCGACGACTCGGCATGAGTGCAGCTGCAAACCAACAAACAGACGGCTAGCCAAAAACGGAGCTGTCGAAGCATGGAGGTACTCCTTCCATTGTTCGCCTCTATTGTCAAAGACCGGTTGCGGGAAACTGGCCCGCTGGCCATACCTAATCAAAAGCGGCGGTTGAGGTCAAACCGCCGCGTGGCCAACTGAACCCAGTCGTGCTAAAATAGCCTGCGTTTAGACGAATAATCAACAGCCGGATCTATGCTCAGGGAAATCGCATTCTATCGGGTTTTGGGGATGCCGCTCATCATGCTTGATGGTCTGCTGGCTTTCTTGTTCTTCGGCGCCGCCGCGGTGGTCGGACGGTACGGTGCCAGGCTGGGGATCAGGAACTACTTCAAACTTCATCTGTGGCTGGCCGGTACGGGACTCCTGATCGCTTTGTCGCATCTGCTGATCAACCTGGCGATCATGTGGTGATCCGGCTTTCGCAACTTCAGACCAAAGAAAAACCCGGTCGTTCAGACGATCGGGTTTTGCGTTGAGTCTCAGCTGACGAGGATGATCCAGTTTCCCGGGGCCTCGCGGCGGTCGCACAGCGGCGGCGTGAGCAGGACGTACCTGACGAGCGGTTCGAGCTGGGACACAAGCTTCTGGTCGCCCAGGACGGCAAAGCCCAGGTAGTAGATGATCACGTCCCACATGCCATTCTGCAGGCTGGCGCGATGGCGCTCCCAGATCGTACCTTTGACAGCCTGAGCGACTGCGATCTCCAGACTGTCGCCGGCGGATCGGATCACGGCCTGGCGCAGTTTGGTCTTGAAATCATCGCCGAACGTCCGATCAAGACCAGAGGTCCACCAATAGCGATAGCGGGTCCAGAGCACCTGCCAGAAACCTTCGCCAATGAGCAGTCCCGACACGAGGCGAAATTTTTCGTCGCTGGTCAGGCGGATGTCCTTGGTCTTGGTACTGGTCGAAATAGTGGTGCAGCCGATCACTTGGCGGTTGAGCGACGAGGCCAATATTTTTGTGACCAGGTCCCTGTTGCAGGAGTAGTCGCTCTCGAGATTAAGCCGCTTGGAACGTATCACTTGTCGGAAACGCTCAAGTCGGTCGATCGCGTGATGGAGCAGATTCGGGTCTTTGGCGACCGGGTGCAATAGCTGCCAAATAGCTCGTAATTCGTTCTGGGGCATTGGGCACCTCCCGTTGGTAAAGAGCCAGGAAAGCCGGCGGCAAAAAGCTTCGGCAAAGCCATTTAACCGCAATCCGGCGGAAAGTCAACTCCGGACGTCCGTGGCGTCTGGTCGGAGCCGTAAAGTCCGCGCCGCTGTCATTTTTTAACCGGAAAAGGTATGATGCCGGGCGAACTATGACTACACTACCTATCGTCAAATTAGCCTCCGGCAAAGAGGTTTCGGCCCGCCATCGCCACCCCTGGATCTTCTCCGGGGCTTTGGCCGAAAAACCGGCTGACCTCGCGAACGGCGCGCTCGTCACCGTCGCTGCCGCTTCCGGCCAGCCGCTCGGCGTCGGCACTTATTCGAAGCACTCGTCGATCGCTGTGCGCTTGCTGTCTTTCGGCGAAGCGGTGATCGATGAAGCCTGGCTGCGCGGCCGGCTCCGGCGCGCCGCGGAAGTGCGCGCGCTCCACGGTTACGCCCCCGGCGGCGCGACCAGCGGTTACCGTCTGGTCTTCGGCGAAGCCGACGGTTTGCCCGGACTCGTGGTCGACCGTTACGAGGACGTCCTTGTCCTGCAGATCTCGACCGCGGGCATGGATCTCCTGAAACCGCTGATCGTGAATGCACTGGCCGCGGAATTCCAGCCGCGCTGCATCTTCGAACGCAGCGACCTCGCGGTCCGCAAGGAAGAGCAATTGCCCGATGTCGCCGGTCCGCTCCAGGGCGAGGATCCGGGGCTAGTCGAATTCCAGGAGAACGGCTGGCGTTTCCTGGCCGACGTCGCTCACGGACAAAAGACCGGCTACTTCCTGGATCAGAAAGACCTGCGTCTGGCTGTCAGCAGTTTCGCGGCCGGCCGCAAGACCCTGAATCTTTTTTCTTATACCGGTGCCGGCAGCATCGCCGCTCTGAAAGGCGGGGCGGCTTCGGTCCTGAACGTCGACGGTTCGGCCGCGGCGCTCGAGCTTTGTCCGCGCCAGGCGGAACTGAACGGCCTCAAGACCGCTGACATCTCTTCCGAGACCGCCGATGTCTTCCAGTATCTCGCGACCAAGACCGAGCCCGAATTCGATATGGTGCTGCTCGATCCGCCGGCCCTGATCAAGAGCCGCAAGGATGCCGAAGAGGGGAAGAAGGCTTACCATTTCCTGAATCGCGCCGCCCTGCGCCTGGTCCGCGACGGCGGGATCCTCGCGACTTCCAGCTGCTCGCACTTCCTGTCCGAGGAGGATCTGTTGTTCGTCCTGCGCCGGGCTTCGATCCAGGCCGGCGTCGAACTTTCAGTTTTGGCTTCGATCCGGCAGAGCGCCGATCATCCGCGCTCGGTCTATTTCCCGGAGAATGATTATCTGAAATCGTTCATCTGCCTGGTCCGCCGGACCGGTTGACGACTGCCGCTTATGCCGTATATCGACGCCGCCAAGCGCGAACGCTTCGATCCGCTGATCGACCGCCTGGCCGAAGAGATCGCCGCGACCGCGGGGTCCGACGAACACGAAGCGGCTTTCGCCGGCTATCTCAATTACGCCTGCACGCGGCTGGCATTGAAGGTGGTGCGCCTGCGGTTCCACCGGATCCGTTACTGGCTGATCGCGCTGCTCAGCGGTACTTTCCGCAATGTCGCCGACGAATTCTACCGCCGGCTGGCGGCGCCCTACGAGGACAAGCAGATCAAGAAGAATGGCGATGTCGACGAATACGAGGCTCTGCTGGCCGCTGATGTCGACCAGGCCAAATGATTGACTGAATCGGCCGTATTTGGGAATCTGAAGCCGCGGCGCCGCAAGGCCCGCGGTTTTTCGCGGATCCGCTCTTTGACCGTAATCTCAGGAGGTTCTCATGTCCCTGTCAGACGAAAAGAAGAAAGCCTTGGCCGAAGAACTCGATCGTCTTCACGGCAAACTCCAGGTGATCAAGCGTGATCTGGAGAACGCCAACTCCGGCTTCGCCGAGACCCAGGTTTTTCTGAACGCCCGCGGTCTCACTAACGTGAGCCAGCTTGACCGCCAGGGTCTCGAAGATCTGCGCCGGCATCTGGAGTCAGTGCTCGCCAAACTTTCGAACTGAAACCCGATCGCGCCGCCGGACCATGCAGGTCCGGTTTTTTTCTTGCCAAACCAAGCCGGCTGATCTAAATTGACGGCAGGCGCGCAGAGTCGCCGCCGGTTCTTTAGCCAAGGAGAAAAACATGGGCCAGAAGACGAACAGGATGCCGATGTCGGATCGTCCGATCGCGATCACCGATATCGAGACGACTGGTCTCGATCCGGACACGCACGAGATCATCGAGATCGGTCTCGTGCTCGTGGACCAGAAGACGCTCGAGATCCTCGACACCTACGAAGTGAAGGTGCGTCCGGAGCATCTGGAAACGGCGCAGCCCGAGGCTTTGAAGGTCAATGGCTACGATCCCGCCGACTGGCAGAATGCCGTGCCGCTCGCCGCAGCGATGGCAGAGTACGCCCGGCGCACGCGCGACGCGATCTTCCTCGCCCATAACGTCAGTTTCGATTGGCCCTTCGTAGCCAAGGCGTTCCGGAAGACCGGAGTCAGGGACGAGATGAGCTATCATCGTCTCTGCAACATGTCCGGCGCCCGGTTCCTTTTGCACAACAAGGGACTCGCGAATTTCAAGCAGAATCAGGTGGCCGAATTCCTCGGCCTAGAACCGGAACCCGAAGTCCATCGTGCCCTGAATGGCGCCATGCTGGCCTACCAGGTCTTCCGGATCCTGAACGGCATGTAGATCTTCCAGACGGGCATCAAGCCCGTCTTTTTATGCGCCGCCAGCCGATTGCCGCCGGTGGTCGGATGAGCTATAATTAAAAAGAAGACATATATCTTATGCCCAAGACCATTCTCTGCATCGACGACGACCCCTTTTATAAGGATCTTTTCAAGGCGATGCTGGAGCCGCATGGCTACAATGTCGTTTCCGCCCTGGATCCGGCGGAAGGCTGGTCGAAATTAGCGACCTCGAAACCGGATCTCATCACACTCGATATCATGATGCCGGAAAAAGAGGGTTTCTTCGACGGCTTTGGTTTCCTGAAAAAGCTCCGTACGGAGAGCGATTTCAAGACGGCTCCGGTCATCATGATCTCGGCTTTGGGCGATCCCGAAGATATCAAGCATGGCATCAGTTCCGGAGCGACCGATTTTCTGCCCAAACAGGACATGACCCCGGACATCCTGCTGGCCAAGGTCAAAAAAATATTGGGTGAATAAAGATCAAAACACGGCCCGCCTTCCGGCGGGTCTTTGATTTGGCCGGTTATCGTCAGCGGTCGGTCGTGCTATAATTAAAACATTAACCAATCGTTCGTCACGCCAAATTATGCCTAAAGAACGCCGTGTTACAACGCAGTATTGGCTGGCCGCCATCGGCGCCGGTCTGCTCATCCCCGCGTGGGGAATTTTGGCCCAATCCGCGCCGCCGGCGCACGGTCCGAGCGCTGAAGAGCTCGAGAGCTATCGGTCGCAATACGAAGCCCGGTACAACCAGGCGCCGACAGCGCCGGAATCCGAAGCCGAGCCGTTCCAGCCCGCATTCGAACAGCCGGGCGAGATTCCGGCGGAAGCGCGGCAGTACGCCACCGACGCCGAGCTGATCCAGATCTATTGCGCCATGACGCGCTGGAAGAGCGGGGATTTCTTCGCTTCCATGGAGGCGGTGAAAAAACACGTCTGGCCGATCTACGACAAAGGCCGCGAGATCGAACCGAGCATCGAGCGTCCGGACGTTGACGGATTCATCGCAGCCGGCCAGAAAAAAGTCGAGGCCATCTGCGGCGCGACGAGCGTTGACGAGGCTGATCGTCTGACCAAGGATTTCATCAGCTGGGGCCAGACGACTGTTTTCGCTGAGATGCAGGCCTCGAAAAAACAGATGGCCGACAAGCTGAACAAGGCTTCTGAAAGCATCCGCGTCAAGGCCGAGGAAGCGATCAAGCCGACCATCGAGCAGAAAGAAAAGGAGATCCGCGCCAGCGCCGAAGCCAAGGCTGATCAGCTGGTCGCGGCCATGCAATCCCGGTTCGAAGGCCGGACGACGGCCCCGAGCGAAGCTGAACTGGCGGCCGCGGTCGCCGAGATCGATCGCGGCGTGCAGTCCTACATCGCGCCGCTGATCACTGCCGCGGAAACGGAGATCTCCGCCCAGGCGCAGGAAGCCGTGGCGCCGGAAAAAGCGCGGTTCGAGGCCATCAGCGCGGTGGCCAAAGACATCAACGCCAAAATGGCCGCGGAGATCCAGGCGTCTAAAGCGGATTATTTCAAGTATCGCGATGAAGCGGTCGCTCTGCGCAAAAAGATCATCCTCGGCTACCTCGACAAGAATCTGGCCGAGGTCATGACCAAGCTCGAGGGTTCCCGCGCCGATCTCGCCGCCGCGAAAAAAGCCGACCCGAACATCCAGGATGTCGATGAGATCAAGACGCTCGTCGCCGCCGATCGCCAGGCTTTG